>Ga0164243_10000350_pt1 | contig 92806 bp, 100 predicted proteins | sample OricompcompostOP_FD_108781 | JGI IMG/M metagenome (GOLD analysis project Ga0164243, IMG submission 108781) | Organic Plus compost microbial communities from Emeryville, California, USA - Original compost - Organic plus compost (OP) | ecosystem: Engineered > Solid waste > Mixed feedstock >... | reverse complement strand
GTATCGCGTCGCCGCCGGAGACAAGATCGTCGTCGAGAAGCTCGCTGGTGAAGCCGGCGACACCATCACGCTGGACGATGTCCTGCTCGCGGGCGAAGGCTCGGAGATCAAGGACAGCAAGGGTCTGGCCGTCTCGGCCGAGATCATCGCGCAGGCCAAGGGCGAGAAGGTGATCGTCTTCAAGAAGCGCCGCCGGCACAATTATCGTCGCCGCAACGGCCATCGCCAGCAGCACACGATCCTGAAGATCGTGTCGATCGGCGGCGAGGCGCCGAAGAAGAAGGCCGCCGCCAAGAAGGCGGAGGCCGCGCCGGCCGAAGCCGCGCAGGCCTGATCGCAGCGAAGAACCGAGGAGTTTAGACCATGGCACATAAGAAAGCTGGCGGTTCGTCGCGCAACGGTCGCGATTCTGAGTCGAAGCGCCTGGGCGTGAAGAAGTTCGGCGGCCAGGAAGTCATTGGCGGCAACATTATCGTGCGCCAGCGTGGAACAAAGTTCTACCCGGGCCGTAATGTCGGCATCGGCAAGGATCATACGCTGTTCGCGCTTACCCAGGGCCGCGTGGTGTTCCACGACGGCAAGCTCGGTCGCAAATATGTATCCGTCGATATGATGGCGGAAGCCGCCGAGTAATCGGACGATCCATCCGGGATCGTCCAGCAGGGCGATCCCTTGGAGCGGCGGGCAACCGCCACGCTCCTGAACAAAGGGAGAAGGGGCCGCCCCGCCTCCCTTTTTCTGTCTCCCTGACGCCTGACAGGCCTCATCGCACATCGGGCACCATCCGGCCCGGCGCGCCGCAGGCCCTGTCGCATGCATGTCATGCAAGCGCTACATAGCGCCGCACAGGAGAGACTGAATGATGTTCGCCCGTACCCCCCGCTTGCTGCTGCGGCCCGGCTGGCCCGAGGACGCCGCCGCGCTGCATGCCGCCATTGCCGATGAAGGCATCGTCCGCAATCTCGCCAAGGTGCCCTGGCCCTATACGCTCGACGATGCGCGGGCTTTCCTGTCGCGCGAGCGCGACGTGCGGCTGCCGGTCTTCCTGATCGTCAAGCGCACCGGCGGCGCGCCGCATCTGGTGGGCGGCTGCGGCATCGGCGAGCGCGAGGACGGGCGGCTGGAACTCGGCTACTGGATCGCCCGCCCCTATTGGGGGCTGGGCTTCGCGACCGAGGCGGCGGACGCCGTGCTGCGCGCCGCGCGGGCGGCCGGATTGCGCGGCATCGTCGCCTCGCATTTCATCGACAATCCCGCCTCGGGCCGCGTCATGCGCAAGCTCGGCTTCCGGCCCGCCGGATCGCCCACCATGCGTTACAGCCACGGCCGCGCCCGCGCGGACCTGTGCCAGGACTATGAGCAATCCGGGGAGGGCGACATGCGCGACGACATCGCCGTGGAGCTTTATCCGGACACGGAGCCGCTCGCCGCCTGAGCGGGCGGCGCTGCCCTCGCTGCCGCGTACGGAAGGTCTCATGACGCACTTGACCGTTCGCGCCGCCGCTCCGGCGGACGCCGCCGCGCTGGGCGCCATCCATGTGGCCTCCTGGCGGGAGAGCTATGTCGGCCTCCTCCCCCGGGCGATGCTGGCGGCCCTGTCGATCGACGCGCGCACGGCCATGTGGCGCCGGCTTCTGGCCGATCCGGCGGCGTTCGGCGATGCCGCCGTGCGCGTTGCGGTGTGCGGCGGCGAACTCGCCGGGTTCGGCGCCTGCGCGGCGCAGCGCGATCCCGCGCTGGCGGCGGCGGGGTTCGAAGGCGAGGTGACCGCTCTCTATGTGCGGCATGCCCACCAGCGCCTGGGCCTCGGCCGTGCGCTGATGCGCGCGCTTGCGCGGGCATTGGAGGCGCGGGGCCATGGCGCCGCGAGCCTCTGGGTGCTGCGCGACAATGCGCCCGCCCGCGCCTTCTACGAGCGGCTCGGGGGCGAGACGCTGGGCGAGAAAGTGGATGACCGGCCCGAGGCTCGGCTGGTCGAGACGGCCTATGGCTGGCGCGACCTCGCCATGCTGATGCGCTGAGCGGCGGCGGGCGCGGACGGACCGGGTCGCATCATGGACCAGTCAGCTCCGCGCGCGCCCGATGCAGCAGCACGGTCGGCTTGCCGTGGAAGTCCGGCCGCTCGACCTCGGCGAAGCCCAGTTTCCCGGCCAGCCGCAGCGACGGCGCGTTGCCGGGATCGATGATGCAGCCGATGCGCTCGTCCGGCAGATGCGCGTCCGCCCAGTCGAGGATCGCCCGGAGCCCCTCGGTGGCGAGGCCCTTGCCGCCTGCCTCGGGCATGAGCGCCCAGCCGGCCTCGGGCATGCCGGCAAGGCCGGACAGGCCGCGCATCGCGTCCATCAGGCCGCCTTCGCCCAGATAGGCGCCGGTCTGCCGGTCCTCGAACACCCAGAAGCCATAGCCCTGCATCGCCCACATGCCGCCATAGCGCAGCAGGCGGAACCAGACCGCCTGGTCGTCCTGCGCCGTCCCGCCGATGAAGCGGATGGTGTGGGGGTGCTGCCAGAGCGCCCGGCAGAGCGGATAATCGGCGCGGACATGGGGGCGCAGCCGCAGCCGGCCGGTCAGGAGGACGGGCGCCTCGTTCAGCATGTCAGAGCCAGCCCGACCGGCGGAAATTGAGATAGAGCAAGGTGCATATGGTCGCCATCACCCCCAGGATCATGAAATAGCCGTGGCGCCAGCCGAGTTCGGGCATGAAATGGAAGTTCATGCCATAGATGCCCGCCATGGCGGTCGGCACCGCGAGGATCGCGGCCCAGGCCGCCAGCTTGCGCGTGATGTCGCCCTGCCGCTGCTGCTCCAGCAGGCTGCTCGTCTCCGCCGTGGCGGTGAGGAACTCGCGCAGCCCCGCGAGGCGATATTCCGCGCGGCGCACATGATCGAGCACATCGCGGAAATAGGGGATCATATCGGCGTCGATGTTCGGCAGCGGATGGTTGACCGGCTTGGCGACGACATCGTTCATCACGCTCAGCAGCCGCTGGAAGCGCACCACCTCGCGCCGGATGGCGAAGATGCGCCGGATCGCCGCGCGGTCGAGAAACTGCTCGTCCGCCTGCGCCTCCATGGCCAGCACCCGCTCCTCCAGCGTCTCCACGATGGGGTAGTAGCCGTCCACGATGAAATCCATGATCGCGTGGAGCACATAGTCCGGCCCGTGCATGAGCAGCCCGGGCGTCTGCTCCAGCTTCGCGCGCAGCTCGGTATGCGCGCGCGCCGAGCCATGGCGAACGGACACGATGAAGCCCGGCCCGAGGAACACCGAGGTCTCGCCATAGGCGATCGTCTCGCCCTCCAGATGCGCGGTGCGCAGGATGAAGAAGAGCTGGTCGCCATATTGCTCGGCCTTGGGCAGTTGCAGGCCCCTGCGCGCATCCTCCAGCGCCAGCGGATGCAGGCCGAAGCAGGCGCCCACGGTCGCCAGTTCCTGCTCGCTCGGCTCATGGAGCCCGATCCAGTAGAATTCGCCGGGTGCGGGCGCCCGGGCCTTGCGCTCATGGATGTCGACCTCGCCGACGAGCGCGCCGTCGCGATATCGTCGTGCCGCGATGACCGTCACTGCGCGCTCCCTTGCCGCTGTCGCCGGCCATCGGCCTAGCACGGACGGCCGGAGGCGCAAACCGGTGCGCATCGCTTCACCTTTGGCCGCAAAATGCCTATGGGACCGCGATGCATTTCCTCGATCAGGCCAAAATCCATATCCGCTCCGGCGCGGGCGGTCCCGGCGCGGTGAGCTTCCGGCGCGAGAAGTTCATCGAATATGGCGGGCCGGACGGCGGCGACGGCGGCAAGGGCGGCGACATCATCTTCGAGGCCGTGCCGGGTCTCAACACGCTGATCGACTTCCGCTACACCCAGCATTTCAAGGCCCAGCGCGGCATTCCGGGCGCGGGCAAGAACCGCACCGGCGCGGGCGGGCAGGACATGGTCATCAAGGTGCCGGTCGGCACGCAGGTCATCTCCGAACCGGACGAGGAGGGCTATAGCGACATCCTCGCCGACTTCACCGAGCCGGGGCAACGCGTCGTCCTGCTGCGCGGGGGGGATGGCGGGCGCGGCAACGCCAGCTTCAAGAGCAGCACCAATCGCGCCCCGCGCCAGCATGGCACGGGCTGGCCGGGCGAGGAGCGCTGGGTATGGCTGCGCCTCAAGCTGCTGGCCGATGTGGGGCTGGTCGGCCTGCCCAATGCGGGCAAGTCCACCTTCATCAACCAGGTGACCAACACCAAGGCCAAGGTCGGCGCCTATGCCTTCACCACCACCAGGCCGCAGCTCGGCGTGGTGCTGCACAGGCAGCGCGAGTTCGTGCTGGCGGACATTCCCGGGCTGATCGAGGGCGCGTCGGAAGGCGTCGGCATCGGCGACCGCTTCCTGGGCCACATCGAGCGCTGCCGGGTGCTGATCCACCTGATCGACGCGACCGGCGACGATCCGGTCGCGGCCTGGCGGATCGTGCAGGGCGAGCTGGAGGCCTATGGCGAGGGGCTGGAGGACAAGCCGCAACTGCTCGCGCTCAACAAGGGCGACCTGCTCGGCGACGAACTGATGAAGGACATCGCCAGGGACCTGAGGAAAGCGGGCGCGGGCAAGGTCTTCATCATCTCCGGCGCGACCGGCGCGGGCGTGGACACGCTGCTCGACGCCGCGCTGGAACTGATCGGCGACGTCAAGGCCGCCGAGACCGGGGAGGACGAAGAGGCCGGCGAGGACAAGCCATGGTCGCCGATCTGAGGGATTGCCTTCACGTCCGCCATTCCGCCCTCGTCGGCTCGAACCGAGCGGCGGGCGCGATGCAGTGGGAAATGCGCCAGTGACGGCCGCCCTCACCGGCTTTCCCCCCGCCCATTGCCGCCGGCTCATCATCAAGGTGGGCTCGGCGCTGCTCGTGGCGGCCGATGGCAGCGTGCACAGCGACTGGGTGGAGAGCCTCGTTGCCGAGATCGCGCAGCGGCGGGCGGCGGGGCAGGAGATCGTCATCGTCTCGTCCGGCGCCATCGCGCTGGGCGCGCGGCGGCTGGCGCTGCCCAGGGGCGGGCGCGCGATGCTGGAGGATGCGCAGGCCGCTGCCGCCATCGGCCAGATCGCGCTCAGCCAGGTCTGGGCGGACCTGTTGGGCCGGCACGGCATCGCCGCCGCGCAGATGCTGGTGACGCTCGGGGACCTGGAGGACCGGCGCCGCTATCTCAACGCGGCGGCCACGCTCGACCGGCTGGTGGGGCTCGGCGCCATTCCGATCGTCAACGAGAATGACAGCGTGGCGACCGAGGAAATCCGCTTCGGCGACAATGACCGGCTCGCCGCGCGCATCGGCCAGGCGGCGCGGGCGGACGCGGTCGTGCTGCTCTCGGACATTGACGGGCTCTATACCGCCAATCCGCACAGCGACCCCGCCGCGACGCTGATCCCGCTGGTCGAGGCGATCGATGCGCGGGTGCTCGCCATGGCCGATGCGCGCTCGGCCTCCGGCATGGGGTCGGGCGGGATGGTCTCGAAGCTGCAGGCGGCGCAGATCGCATGCCGGGCGGGCATCCATCTCGCCATCATCTCCGGCCGGGTTGCCGCGCCGCTCGGCCACTGGCAGGCGAGCGGGCGCGGCACGCTGTTCCGGGCGGCTCGCCGGCGCGGCGCGCGCAAGGACTGGCTGGCCGGGCGGCTGACCGTGAAGGGCCATCTCACCGTGGACGCGGGCGCGGCGCAGGCGCTGCGCGGCGGACGCAGCCTGCTGCCGGCGGGCATCACCGGCAGTCAGGGCCGCTATGCGCGCGGCGACGTCCTCGACATCGCCGGGCCGGACGGCGTCGTGATCGCCCGGGGCCTCGCCCAGTATGACAGCCAGGATGCCGAGCGCATCATCGGGCGGCGCAGCGAGGATGTCGCCGCGCTGCTCGGCAGTCCGGCCCGCGCCGCGATGGTCCACAGGGATCATATGGTGCTGCTGCTGTGAGCCTGCTCGCCATCACCGGGGCCACCGGCTTCGTCGGCCGGGCGACGCTCGACAAGGCGCTGGCGGCGGGCCACCGGGTCCGCGCCCTCGCGCGCAGCCGGCAGGACGAGCGGGCCGGCATCGAATGGATCCCAGGCTCCCTGGAGAACAGCGCGGCGCTCGACCGGCTGGTGCGCGGCGCGGATGCGGTCATCCATATCGCGGGCGTGGTCAATGCGCCGGACCGGGCCGGCTTCGAGGCGGGCAACGCGGTCGGCACGGCTGCCCTCACCGAAGCCATGCTGCTCAGCGGCACGCGCCGGCTCGTCCACGTCTCCTCGCTCGCCGCGCGCGAGCCGGACCTTTCCGACTATGGCTGGTCCAAGGCGGAGGCCGAGCGCTATGTGCGCACCAGCGGGCTCGACTGGACCATGGTGCGCCCGCCCGCCATCTATGGCCCGGGCGATGCCGAACTGCTGGAACTGTTCCGGATGGCGGCGCGCGGGCTGGTGCTGCTGCCGCCCCATGGCCGCCTCTCGCTCATCCATGTCGACGATCTCGCCGAACTGCTCGTGCGCCTCGCGGCCGACGCGCCGGACATGGCCAACGGCGCCACCTATGAAGTGGATGACGGGCGGCCGGGGGGATGGACGCACAAGGAACTGGCGCATGCGATCGGCACGGCCGTCGGCCGCCGGTCCGTCCTCGCGCTCCCCCTGCCGTCCTCGCTGGTGCGGCTGGGCGCGCGGATCGACCGCCGGGTGCGCGGCGACAGGGCGCGCCTCACGCCGGACCGCGCCGCCTATTTCTGTCATGAGGACTGGGTCGCCGCCCCCGCCCTGCATGTGCCCGACACGCTCTGGCGGCCCCTGATCGCCACGCCGGAGGGACTCGCGCAAACCGCGCGCGCCTATCGCGAACGGGGGCATCTGCGCTGAGTCCGACCCATTCATGCCCGAATGCGGCCTTATTCGCTTGCCATAGGCCCGGGCGACGGGGCATTTCCGCTGGAAAGCCCCGGGGCTGGACCAGCTTTCAGAAAGAAACATGCCATGTCGGATCGTCAGGACGTCTTCGCGCAGGTCGCCGCGCAGATCGAGCCCTTCAACAAGAAAGGCGTCGCCCTCACCGACGCCACCACCTTCGCCGGCGACCTCGAATGGGACAGCCTCACCGTGATGGACTTCGTCGCCGCGATCGAGGACGCGTTCGACATCATCATCACCATGAACATGCAGGCCGAGATCGAGACCGTCGGGCAACTGGTCGACGCGGTCATCAAGCTGCGCGGGGAGGGCTGAACACTCATGGCCGACATGCTCGAAAGGACGTCGATGCGCGTGACCGAAGCCGGCACCGATCTCTTCTCCAAGTTCGATCCCCTGATCGCGGAGCGCGAGGCGCTGCTGGCGACGGGCGTGCGCGATCCCTTCGCGATCGTGATGGACAAGGTGCTCTCGCCCACCCGCGCGATCATCAGGGGCAAGGAGACCATCCTGCTCGGCACCTACAACTATATGGGCATGACCTTCGACCCGGACGTGGTCGCGGCCGGCAAGAAGGCGCTGGACGAATTCGGCGCCGGCACGACCGGCAGCCGCGTGCTCAACGGCACCTATCAGGGCCACAAGGAGGTCGAGGAAGCGCTCAAGGCCTTTTACGGCACCGAGCACGCCATGGTCTTCTCGACCGGCTATCAGGCCAATCTGGGCATGATCTCCACGCTGGCCGGCAAGGGCGATTACATCATCCTCGATGCCGACAGCCACGCCTCCATCTATGACGGCTGCTATCTCGGCAATGCCGAGATCGTCCGCTTCCGCCACAACAGCGTCGAGGATCTGGACAAGCGGCTCGGCCGCCTTCCCGCCGAAGCGCAGAAGCTGGTGGTGCTGGAGGGCGTCTATTCGATGCTGGGCGACGTTGCCCCGCTGCCCGAGATGGTTGCGGCGATCCGCAAGCATCCCAATTGCATGATCCTTGACGACGAAGCGCATGGCATGGGCTTTTTCGGCGCCAATGGCCGGGGCGTCTATGAGGAGCAGGGCGTCGAGGCGCAGATCGACTTCGTGGTCGGCACCTTCTCCAAGTCGGTCGGCACGGTGGGCGGCTTCTGCGTCTCCAACCATCCCAAGTTCGAGGTGCTGCGCCTCGTCTGCCGGCCCTATGTGTTCACCGCCTCGCTGCCGCCCAGCGTCGTGGCGACGGCCGCCACCTCCATCCGCAAGCTGATGCACGCGGCGGACAAGCGCGCGCACCTCTGGGAGAACAGCAAGCGACTGCACCGGGGGCTCGTCGATCTCGGCTTCACGCTGGGCACGAAGACGCCGCAGTCCGCCATCATCGCGGTCATCCTCACCGACCAGGCGCAGGCGGTGGCCATGTGGCAGTCTCTGCTGGAACTCGGCCTCTATGTGAACATGGCCCGCCCCCCGGCCACCCCGGCCGGCACCTTCCTGCTGCGCTGCTCGCTCTGCGCCGAGCATTCGAGCGAACAGGTGGGGCAGATCCTGGAGATGTTCGCGGCGGCCGGCCGGATGACGGGGGCCATTCCCGCCCGGGGATAGCCCGCCGGCGCGCATCGGTGCGCCTGCCCTCGATGCGAAAAGGCTCCCCTTGCGCGGGCGCATGGTCTAACCCGCCCGGATGGTTCGGGACACGGACAGCCTCGAGGGAAGCACGGATGAACCGCCACGCTGGCGGCGGATCGTGCCGTTCGCGTTCGCGGTGGTGTTCAGTCTCGCGCTCGGCCTGTTCATCTACCAGTCCAATCATGCCGCCGACCTGCGCGAACGCGCTGTCGCGCTCCAGCGGCACAGCTATCAGGTCATGCTGCAGGCGCGGACGGTCGAGGCGGCGATCGGCAATGCCGAGGCGCTGCTGGCGCGCTTCGTCATCAGCCATGACGAGTCGGTCGGCCGCCAGTTCCAGGACATGTGGGACAGGGCCGGCCGTGAACTGACGGCGCTGGAGCGCGCGACGCGCACGATTCCCGAACAGCGCGCCACCGTGGCGCGCCTGCGCGCGGCCATGAACGCGCGCGGCAGGACGCTGGTCGAGATCGCGCGCCGGGTGCGCTCGCGCCAGGCGCTCGGCCAGCTTGGCGAGAGCCGCAACGAGCCTTCGATCACGGCGATGAATGCGGCGCTCGCCCGCCTCATCGCATTCGAGAACGACCGTCAGGCGCGCCACAGCGTGCAGGTCGACCGGACCGAATCGCGGATCGATTTCCTGAACGACAGTTCCCTGTTCGTGGGCTTCGGCCTGCTCGCCGCGACGATCGGCGCGCTCTGGTTCGCCAATGTCGCGCTCAACGAACGGCTGTTCGCCCGCCGTCTCGCCCAGGCCGAGGCCGCGCGCGTCGACGATCTGGAAACCGCCGTGCTAGAGCGCACGCGCCAGTTGCGCGAGGCCAATGTCCAGCTCCAGCGCGAGATGGAGGAGCGCAGCCAGGCCGAGCGGAGCCTGCGTCATCTGCAGAAAATGGAGGCGCTGGGCGCGCTGACCGGCGGCATCGCGCATGATTTCAACAATATGCTTGCCGTGGTGATGGGCGGCATCGATGTGGCGCGGCGCCAGATCGGGCGCGATCCCGACAAGGCGGCGCAGCATCTCGACAGTGCGATGGAAGGCGCGCACCATGCCAGCGCGCTCATCGAGCGGCTGCTTGCCTTCGCCCGCTCCGAGCCGTTGCTGCCCGACAGGATCGAGCCGGACCGGCTCATCGCCGGCATGGAGGATCTCATCCGCCGCGCGATCGGCGCGGGCATCGAGGTCACGCTCGATCTCGACGCGGGGGACTGGCTGCTCTGGGCCGATCGCGCCCAGCTCGAAAGCGCGCTGCTCAACATGGCGATCAACGCGCGCGACGCCATGGACGGCCGGGGCAAGCTCGCCATCGCGACCGACCGGGTGACGCTGCGGGAGCATGAGATCGGCCAGTGCACGGCCGGGGACCATGTCCGCATCACCGTGCGGGATACCGGCTGCGGCATGACGCCGGACGTGATGGAGCGCGTGTTCGAGCCCTTCTTCACCACCAAGCCGCTCGGCAAGGGAACCGGTCTCGGCCTCAGCCAGATCTTCGGCTTCGTGAGCCAGTGCCGCGGCACCGTCGCGCTGGAGAGCGAGGTGGGCAAGGGCACGACCATCCGCCTGCTGCTGCCCCGGCTGCGCGAGGAAGCGGGCTTTGCCGCCTTGCAGGAGGTCGGTTCGGCCATCGCGGAGGCGGGCGACATGCCGGCCCGCAGCCTGCTCATCCTGGCGGTGGAGGATGATCCGCGCGTGCTGCGATCGACCATGGCCGCGCTCGCGGCGCTGGGGCATGAGACGATCGCCTGCGGCATGCCCGAGGAGGCGGCCGGGCTGCTGGCGGACCATCCGGACATCGTGCTCATCCTGTCCGATGTCATGATGCCCGGCATGACCGGCCCGGAGATGGTCGAGGCGCTGCAACCCGCCATCGGCGACCGGCCCGTCATCTTCGTGACCGGATTCGCCGGCGATCAGAGCAAGCGCGCCCAGCTTGCCGGTTACCCCCTGCTGCGCAAGCCCTTCACGGTACAGCAGCTTGCCCAGGCGATCAGCGAGGCCATGGCGGGCCGCATGCCGGCCGACACGCCTTCCCCCGCGACCTGAGCAATCGCCGCAGGAACCGCGCGCCCGATCGGGCGGGCGCCGGACTCGCCGTCCCGTTTCTTCCCCGGCGCGCGCGGGAACAGGCCGTAACCCGGCGAGTCGATGGTTTCATGCGCCATGCCCGCCCACTCCGATGTTGCAGCCGCCGCCCAAGCGCCTTAGGGCGGGCAGTCTCCCGCCAGCCCTCTTTCGATGGCGGCCGATCAGAGGACGCGCGCAGGACAGGCCATGCTGACCGCACTGGATCGCTACATGGCGCGGCTGATCGCCGTGCCGCTGCTCGCGAGCCTGCTCATCGCCGCCATGCTGCTGGTGCTCGATCGGATGCAGCGGCTGTTCGTGTTCGTGGCGACCGAGGGCGGGCCGGTGAGCGTCGTATGGCGCATGCTCGCCAATCTCCTGCCCGAATATCTCGGCCTCGGCATCCCGATCGGCCTCATGCTGGGCATCCTCCTTGCCTTCCGCCGTCTCGCCCTCTCCTCCGAGCTGGACATCTTGCGCGCCGTGGGGCTCAGCTACACGCGGCTGCTCAAGGTGCCCTACATGTATTGCGTGGTGCTGGCGCTGCTCAACCTCGCCATCGTGGGCTTCATCCAGCCGCACAGCCGCTATGCCTATGAGCGGTTGCGCTTCGAGCTGCGTTCGGGCGCGCTCGGTGCGTCCATCAAGGTCGGCGAGTTCACCAATCTGGGCGGCGGCTTCACCATCCGCATCGAGGAAAGCGCGGACGAAGGCCGGCGCCTTTCGGGCATCTTCGTGCGCATGCAGAGCAAGGCCGGCCAGTCGATCGCGGTGACGGCGGCGCGCGGCCAGTTCCTCGCGACCGACGATCCGGACACGATCATCCTGCGCCTCACCGATGGCGTTCTGGTGCATGACGCGCCCAAGTTCCGCGAGCCGCGCGTGCTTTCCTTCACCTCGCACGACCTGCCGATCGAACTGCCCAAGATCGAGCAGTTCCGCACGCGCGGCGACGGCGATGTCGAGCTCAGCCTGCCCGAGCTGTTCAAGGCCGGCCTCTCGCCGCAGACCAAGCCGCTCGATCGCGCCAAGGCCTGGTCCAACTTCAATTTCCGCGTGGTCGAGGTGGCGATGATGTTCCTGCTGCCGCTGGCGGCCGTCGCCTTCGCCATCCCGCCCAAGCGCTCGACATCGGCGCTCGGCGTGTTCCTCTCGATCGTGTTCATCGTGACCTATCACAAGATCAACCAATATGCGCAGTCGGTGGGCGAACTGGGGCTGGTCAATCCGTTCCTGGCGCTGTGGGGGCCGTTCGTGCTGTTCGCGGGGCTGATCGCCTGGATGTACTACCAGACCGCCTATGTGCCGGGCGGCCAGCCGATCGGCGCGCTGGAGCGGCAGTTCGCCAAGCTGCTGCGCGGCATCGGGCGGATCGTCGCATGGTTCGGCGAGCGGCGCCGGCGAAAGGCGCATGAGGTCTGAGACATGCTGCTCAATTTCTTCCCCTCCCGCGTCCTCGCCGTCTATCTCGGCAAGACCTTCCTTCTGCGCTGCATCGCCATGCTCGCCATGCTGGTGCTCGTCCTGCAGATGCTCGACCTGCTGAGCGAGGCCGGTGACGTGCTGGCCTATCCGGGCAATGGCGACGCGGAGCTGTGGCGCTATGTCAGCCTGCGCATGCCGCAGATCATCTCCCGCTTCCTGCCCTTCTCGGTGCTGCTGGGGACATTGGTGACGCTCGCGACGCTCAATGCGAACAGCGAGGTGGTGGCGATGAAGGCCGGCGGTCTCTCCGCGCACCAGATCCTCGCGCCGCTGATGCTGGCGAGCCTTGGCGTGGCGGCGATCAGCTTCGTCTTCAACGAGCGCGTCGTCGCGCGCGCGACCGCGACGCTTTCCGCCTGGCAGGACGCCAATTACGGCCCCATTCCCGACGATCGCGGCGTCAAGACCAATGTCTGGGTGCGCGACGGGGAGGACTTGATCCGTGCCGGCACGATCGCGGGCAGCGGGCAGAATGTCCGGCTTGGCGACATCAACGTCTATGACCGGCACGGCAATCAGCTCATCTCGATCTATTCGGCGAAGGAGGGCCATCAGGTCGCCAATGGCTGGCAGCTCGATCAGGTGAAGATTTTCGACGTGGTGCGCGGGACGAGCCGGGACGTGCCGTCCATGGTCATCGGCGAGAAGATCCGTCCGGACCAGTTCACCCTGTCGACGGTCGATCCGGACAGCCTCTCGCTGATCGAGCTTAACGACGCGATCCACACCTTGCGCGAATCAGGCCGCCCGGTCGCTTCGCTCGAAGGCTCGCTCTGGCACAAGATCACCGGCGCGCTGTCCGCGCTGCTCATGCCGCTGCTGGGCTCGGTGGCGGCGTTCGGCATTGCCCGCTCGGGCAAGCTGTTCGTGCGCGCGGTGATCGGCATGGCTCTCGGCTTCGCCTATTTCGTCGCCGACAATTTCGCGCTGTCGATGGGCAATCTCGGCGTCTATCCGCCGCTGCTCGCCGCCTGGGCTCCGTTCCTGCTGTTCCTGCTGGTGGGCGAAAGCGTGCTCATCACGACGGAGGAATAGGGCTACCTGTTCTCCCGCGAAAGCGGGAGTCCAGGGCGGTGATGCGAGTCGCTTGGAGTGATTTAGAGGCGGATGGAACCATCCGCCGGCTCGGAAATCAAAAAGTAGAGACGATCCGTTTCAATCTGAAGCGGATCGTCTCCAGGCCTTGGGCTCCTGCCTTCGCAGAAGCACTGGAATTTCACCGCGCCCCCATGGTGCTCCGCGCGATTCTGGCGACCAGCGGCCACATGCCGGGATAGCTGGCCTGCGCGAAGGTCGAGCCGGTGCCGAGCTGTGCGGAGAGCCGCCGGTGCGCTTCGGGCAGGGCATGATAGGGCATGCTGGGCAGCAGGTGATGCAGCGCATGATAGCGCAGGCCCACCGGCGCCCAGATCTCCGCGGCGATGCCCGGCGGGGGCACGTTGACCGAATCGAGATACTGGCCCGTCACGGTCATGGGCTCGCCTTCATTCTCCCAGAGATGGGCGACCAGCGTGCGGAGCTGGTTGATGACGGTCATGCCCGAATGCACCGCCATCCAGGTGAGCAGCGGGCGCCAGCCGAACGCCGCGACGCTGCCCATGAGCGCGATCGCCCAGAGGCAGGCGCCGGCTTCCTGCCAGTGCCAGTCGCGCCGGAAATCGCCCTCCGGCATGCGGCGGCGATAGGCGGGATTGATCGAGAGCGCCGAATAGCGCGCGACGATCGCCCGGCGCAGCGGCGGAATGACGAGGCCGAGCGGCGTCAGCACGCCGAACCGCAGGATGAGGCCGATCGGCGCCAGTGCGGCCACGATGATGAACAGCGGCAGGGACCAGGGCTTCATCAGCGCGAGCGGCAGATATTCGGGATCGTCCGCCGTGCCGTAGCGCGTCTTGGCATGATGCTGGGTGTGCACGCCCTCATACATGAAGGAGGGGATGAGCAGCGGGATGCCCACCAGCAGGTTCCACACCAGCCGGAAGCCCGGCAGCGCGCCCTTGCGGATGTGGGTCAGCTCATGGATGAAGCTGGCGGCGCGATAGAGGGCGAGCATCGCGACCACGCCGCCCGGCAGGACGGCCCAGACGGGCCCCGCGAGGATGGCGACAAGCAGCCCGGCATAGCCGAGCGCGGCCGAGATGAGGAAATCCGGCCAGTAGATGTCCGCGCGCGCCACGTTCAGGTCGCGCGTCATGTCCACGGCGGCGCGCAGCATCGCCATGTCGTCGGGCGTCGCCGAGAGCGGGCCGGCCGGCGCGGCGGTCCGGGCCATGGCGGGCCGGGTCGCGCTGATGTCGAGTGCAGTCATGATCGTCTTTCCTTGCCCGCGCCCATGCAGGCACAACATGGCAGCAATATGATCCGTTCGGGAGGCGGCGCGATGACCTATGTCAATATTGGCGGCCGCCTTGACAAGACCCGCCTCGCGCTCGCAGTGCATCGCATCCCCGACCGGGCGCCGTGACGGCGCCGCAGGAGCAGCGCCCATGGCTTCATCCGATATCGTGATTTCCCCGGTCGCCGGCAAGGCCGACCTCAAGGCCTTCGTCGACCTTCCCTGGGCGATCTATGCGCATGATCCCAACTGGGTCCCGCCGCTCAAGGACGAGGTCCGCGGCCTGCTGACGCCGGGGAAGAACCCGTTCCACGAACATGCCGATCATCAATATTTCCTCGCCCGGCGCGGCGGCGAAGTGACGGGCCGGATCAGCGCGCATATCGACCATCTCGCCCTCACCATGCCGCCCGAGCAGGGCATGGGACCGGGCACGGGCAACTGGGGCCTGTTCGAGGCGAAGGACGAGGCGACGGCCGCCGCCCTCATCGCCGCGGCCGAGCAATGGCTGCGCGGCAAGGGCATGACCCGCGTGCTCGGGCCCATCTCGCTCTCCATCTGGGAGGAGCCGGGCCTCATGGTGAAGGGCTTCGACCATCCGCCCGTGGTGATGATGGGCCACAACAGCCCGGCCTATCAGCCCTGGATCGAGGCGGCCGGCTACATGCCCGCCAAGACGCTCAACACCTATGAGCTGGACATCACGAAGCCGTTTCCGCCGCTCATCCAGCGCATCGTCCAGTCCGGCGAGAAGAATGAGCGCATCCGCATCCGCAAGGTCGACAAGTCGAAATTCGATTCGGAAGCCGCCATCATCCTCTCCATCCTCAACGATGCCTGGGGGAAGAACTGGGGCTTCGTGCCGATCACCGACAGCGAGGTCGCCTTCACCGGCAAGAAATTGAAGCCCATCGTGTTCGAGGACCTGATCCGCATCGCGGAGCTGGACGGCGAGCCGGTCGCCTTCATGATGACGCTGCCGGACCTCAACGAGCCGCTGAAGCCATTGAACGGCTCGCTCTTCCCCTTCGGCTGGGCGAAGCTGCTCTGGTGGCTGCGCAAGCCGAAATGCCGCTCGATGCGCGTGCCGCTGATGGGCGTCGTCCAGCGGCTGCAATCCTCGCGCATGGCCAGCCAGCTCGCCTTCATGATGATCGAGTATATCCGTCGCGACGCGGTCGCCCATTATGGCTCGGTGCGCGGCGAGATCGGCTGGATCCTGGAGGACAATCAGGGCATGGTCGCCATCGCCGATGCGATCGACAGCCATGTGAACAAGAGCTACGTCATCTACGGCAAGACGCTCTGATCGGGCGGGTGCGGCCCGCTTTTCCTTAACGCGATGATAACCCTGTTTCCCGATAAGCGGGCCGACCAGACGGCTCCTCAAGGGGACAGACATGACATTCGCGGTTCGCGCCCATGATTTCGCCAGCGTGCTGGATTCCGCGCCCGAGGGCGTGCGGATTCTCTCGCTCGACTGTTTCGACACGCTGCTCTGGCGCAACACCAACCTGCCCGTCGACGTGTTCGCGGACCTGCCGCTGCCGGGATCGGGCGTGGAGGCGCGCGTCTGGGGCGAAACCCGCGCGCGCCGCGCCGTCCCGCTGACGGAAGAGCGGATCGAGGTCTCGATCGAGGACATCTATGCCTGGCTGATGCCCGGCGCGGGCGAGGCCGAGCGCGCCGCCATGATCGCGGCCGAGCTCGATGCGGAGGCGCGCCATTGCTATGCTTTCGCGCCGACCGTGGCGCTGATGCGCGAGGCGAAGGCGCGGGGCCTCCGGATCATTGTCGTCTCGGACACCTATTTCTCCGCCGCGCAGCTCCGCACGCTCATCGAGCGGGCGGCGGGCGGGGACGTGGCGGCGATGATCGACCATATCTTCGTTTCGTCCGAACATGGCGTGCCCAAGGCGGCCGGCCTGTTCATGCCCGTGCTGGCCGCGCTCGGCGCCTCGCCCTCGACCATCCTCCACTGCGGCGACAACCGGACGGCGGACGTGGACGTGCCCTCGCGCCTGGGCATCCACTGCTGCCATCTCGAGCAGTTCGACGACGAGAGCGAGCAGCGGCTGCGTCTGGAGGCGACCGCCGCCGCCATCCTCGATCCCGCCACGCGCGCCACCGTCCCGGTCTATCAGCCGCACCGCGCCGACATCGCCATGCGCCGGGACGACGATCCGGCGGCGCGCCTCGGCCATGACGTGCTCGGGCCGATCTTCCACAGCTTCGCCGGATGGCTGCACGAGGAGGCCGCCGCGCAGGCCGAGCGGACCGGCAAGCCGACCAGGCTGCTGTTCCTGCTGCGCGACGGCTATCTGCCCGCCCAGGCCTATCTGGCGCGCTATCCGGAGGCCGCCGATACGGTCGCCATGGTCGAGATCAGCCGGCTCACGGCGGCACAGGCCGGCATGACCGATCGCGCCGCGATCGAAGCCCATGTGCTGCCCGAGCTGCCCAAGAGCGCGATCGCGCTGTTCGCGAAGCATCTCCATTTCAGCCCGGCCGAAACCGCGAAGCTGGCGACATATGGCAAGCAGGCCTTTGCCCGGTTCATCCTCCGGCCCGACGTGGCCGCGCAGATCGCCGGCAAGTCACGCCGATTCGCCGACAGGCTGATCGCGCATCTCGCCAGCCACGGCGTCGCACCGGGCGACAGCGTGATGCTGGTGGACCTCGGCTATCAGGGATCGGTGCAGAATCTGATCCAGCCGATGCTGGAGGCCCGGATGGGGCTGACGGTGTCCGGCCGCTATCTGGTCCTGCGCGAGTCCGCGCTGGCCGGGCACGACAAGGCCGGATTCGCCGATTCGCGCCATCATGACCTGCGGCTCCTGCAGGCGCTCACCGGTTCGATCGCGATCATGGAGCAGCTTTGCACGCTCGCGCAGGGTTCGGTCATCGATTATGCCGCCGATGGCAGCCCGATCCGCGACAATGAAGGGCTCAAGGCGCGGCAAAGCGCCGTGCGCACGGCCGTGCAGTCCGCCTGCCTCGCCTATATCGCGCAGGAAGGCGCGGGCTTCGGCACCCGTCCGGCCAGCGACACGGCGGACGCGCGGCGGCGCATGGCGACCGCGAGTCTGGCGCGTCTCCTGTTCCTGCCGGTCGCGAGCGAGGTCGCGCTGCTGGGCGGCTTCGATCATGACGTCAATCTGGGCACGGACGAGACGGTCAGGTTCGTCGATCCCGAGGCGGCGGCCGACGGGCTGCGGCGGCGCGGGCTGTTCTACATCAAGAACACGCCGCGCATCTATCTCGCCGGCGAGCTGCGCGACCATGGCCTGCCGGTCAATCTCTCCATCTTCGCCTCGCGCCGCTTCGGCCTCGATCTGCGCAAGACCGATTTCGACGTCGGCGGCATCAAGCTGCCGGTCATGCTGATGACGGCGGGCGGCGAGCATGCGATCGTGGAGGTCGACGCGATCCCGACCAGCGAGGGCTATTATCAGGCGCTGGTGCCGGTCGGCGCCGGGCGCTTCACCGCCGGTATCCAGCTTGGCCGCATCGCGGACTGGGTGCAGGTGGATGAACTGAGCTTCCATTATGTGGACGGCTTCCTCGACGCGCAGGTGAACGAAAATCCCATCCCCGCCGAAGCGATTCAGGAAGGGCTGGAGGATGTGGGCGGCGGCCTGCTGCGCTGCACGGCCGGGGATGCCGCCTTCCTGCTGGTGCCGCCGCCGGTCGGCACGACACCGGGCGAGACGCTGCTGCTCAGCGTGGTCTTCCGCCCCGTGCGGCGCAAGGGATGCGGCGTGGCGCAGATCCGCGCCGCCGCCTGATCCCGCCGGCATCGGCGCATCCTTGCATCGCGCCGTCTCCCGGGCGTAGGGACGCTCAGCCGCCCGACCGCAGGAGATGCCCGATGCTCAAGACGCTCACCCCGACCATCTATGTCTCGCCGCAGATCACGGTCGGCACGATCGACGAGGCGAAGGCGCTCGGCGTGACGCTTGTCGTCAACAACCGGCCGGAGGGCGAGTCTCCGGATCAGACGCCGGGCGCGGACATCGAGGCCGCGGCGAAGGCGGCGGGCATGGCCTATGTCGCCATCCCCGTGGGCCATGGCGGTTTCGCGCCCTGGCAGCTCGACGCGCTGGACGAAGCGCTGGCCGGTATGGATCGGGATGGTGGAGGGGCGGGCAAGGCGCTCTGCTATTGCCGTTCGGGCACCCGCAGCACCCTGCTCTGGTCGCTCGCCCGCGCCCGCGCCGGCGATTCGCCCGAGGCGATCGCGCGCACGGCGGCGGCGGCCGGCTATGATGTCTCCCCGATCGACGAGATGATGCGCGCCCTGGCCGCCGGCGCGCGCTAGAGACGATCCGCGTCAACGGCATCCCTGCTCCTGCGAAAGCAGGAGCCCAGGACCCAGCCGAAGTGCCCTTGCCCCTGGGCTCCTGCCTTCGCAGGAGCACTGAGTCCCTATTACGCGGATCGACCCCGCTTTTCCGTTTGTTGGCCGTGAGTTCCGAGCCGGCGGATGGTTCCATCCGCCTCCGAATCACACCAGGCGGCCGGAGGGCGTTCGATCAGAGGCGAAGCGCGATCCATACCCCCGCCGGCGCGCCGGATGCCTCGATCGGAGAAGGGGCTCAGATCGCCAGCCGTAGCGCCGGCCAGAGCAGCAGGATGATTCCGGCGAGGCTGACGAGATAGGCGATGGTGCGCACGACGGGCACGCCAAGCGCGTAGAGCGGCAGATAGACGATGCGCGCGCCGAGCCAGATCAGCGCGCCCGCCGCCGTCCATCCGCTGAACAGGCCGAGCATGCCGTCGGTCAGGATGAGCGCGGCGACGACCGGGAAGCTTTCGAAATAATTGGCCTGCGCGCGGACGAGGCGGCCCACCAGCGGTGCCGGCGGCGGCAGGTCCTCGTCGCGCGCGCCGACATTCCAGCGGGCGCCATATTGCCGCGTCTTCACCTGGGCGGCCGCCAGGACGTGAATCACGGCGAGCACGCAGGCCCAGACCAGAACCGCAATCTCCATCGGCATCGTGACGTTCCCCCTCTCGATGCCCAAGGATGCGCGCTTGCGGCCGTCCCGCCAACAAAAAAAGAGGCCGATGCGCTGCCCGCACCGGCCCCAGGGGTGTTCGCAGGAGGAACGTCGGAGGGTGGGGGCTTGTCGCCGCCCCCGCCCAATTCCGTCAGTTGTAGGCGCGCTCGCCATGCTCGCCGAGGTCGAGGCCTTCCTGCTCGACTTCGGGGCTGACGCGCAGGCCGGTGACCAGCTTGGCGATGAAGATCGCGATGATGGTGCCCACGGTGGCGAGCACGATCGTCGTCAGCACGGCTTCGATCTGGATCATCGTCTGCGCGCCGATCGAGACCGAGCCGTCGCCCGGGCCGCCGAGCGAGGGATCGTGCAGGATGCCGGTGCCGATCGCGCCGATGATGCCGCCCACGCCGTGGATGCCGAACGCATCGAGCGAGTCGTCATAGCCCAGCATCGGCTTCAGCTTGGTGACCGCGAAGACGCAGATGATCGAAGCGATCGCGCCGAGCACCACCGCGCCGAACACGCCGACATTGCCGGCGGCGGGCGTCACCGCGACCAGGCCCGCGACAATGCCCGAACAGAAGCCCAGCGCCGAGCCCTTGTGACCAAGGACACGCTCGGTGAGCATCCAGAACAGGCCCGCCGACGCCGTCGCGACGAAGGTGTTGATCATGGCCAGAGACGCGCCGCCATTCGCCGCAAGCGCGGAACCCGCATTGAAGCCGAACCAGCCGACCCACAGCAGGCCGGTGCCGACCATGGTCAGCGTCAGGCTGTGCGGCGGCATCGGCTCGGTGGGATAGCCCTTGCGCTTGCCCAGGATGATGCAGGCGACGAGCGCGGAAACGCCCGCGTTGATGTGCACCACGGTGCCGCCGGCATAGTCCAGGGCGCCCATGTCGAAGAACAGGCCGCCCGAAGCCCACACCATGTGCGCGATCGGGAAGTAGACGAGCGTCAGCCAGACGACGCCGAACACCATCACGGCGGAGAATTTCATGCGCTCGACCGTGCCGCCCAGCACCAGCGCCACGGTGATCGCGGCGAAGGTCATCTGGAAGCAGGCGAAGACGAATTCGGGCAGCGTGCCCGACATCGATTCCGCGCTCACCCCCTTCATGAACATCTTGCCGAAGCCGCCGACAAAGGCGCTGCCGCCATCGCCGAAGGCCATGGTATAGCCCCATGTGACCCAGACCAGCATGGCGAGCGCGGCGACGGCGCCGATCTGCGTCATGGTCGAGAGCATGTTCTTCGAGCGGGTGAGGCCGCCATAGAAGAGCGCGAGGCCCGGCAGGATCATGGCGAGAACCAGGACCGTGGAGGTCATCATCCAGGCCGTGTCGCCGGAATCGATCTTCGGCGGCGCGTCCTGCGCCCAGGCGGGCAAAGCGGCGAACAGCGAGAGGCCGGTAGCCACTGCCGCGCCGGTCAGTTTCCTTGTGAAGGTCATTGCTTCCCCCTTATCTTACAGCGCGGTTTCGCCGGTCTCGCCGGTGCGGATGCGCACGGCCTGACCGACATCGAGAACGAAGATCTTGCCGTCGCCGATGGCCCCGCTGTTCGCGGCCTGCTGGATACCCTCGACGACACGCGGGGCGAGGGCATCGTCGGTGACGACCTCGACCTTGATCTTCGGAACCATGTTCGTGGTATATTCCGCGCCGCGATAGATTTCGGTCTGGCCCTTCTGCCGCCCGAAACCCTTCACTTCGCTCACCGTCATGCCGGCGACCCCCAGGCTGGAGAGAGCTTCACGCACCTCGTCCAGCTTGAACGGCTTGATGATTGCCATGATGAGTTTCATGCTGCCCCCTTATATGGTGTGCAGCAGCAACAGACGCAAAAACCGTGCCAACCCCTTAATGACCGGTTAATCAGGGACTCGGCCCGGCGCAGGCGCGCCGGGCCGCACAAATTTTGTGCAGCGCCGCGCGATTGCTTAAAATTTGGGCAGTGATTTCGCCGGCGGGCTCAGCGCGAGCGCGGGCGTGCCTGGCGGTAGCTGCCGAGCAGGCGCACCCATTTCGTATGGAAGCGCAGTTCCTCGAGCGCGCGGTCCACGGCGGGGTCGCCGGGCATGCCCTCGATGTCGGCATAGAATTCGGTGGCGGAGAAGCTGGCGCCGCGCTGGTAGCTCTCCAGCTTGGTCATGTTCACGCCATTGGTCGCGAAGCCGCCCATTGCCTTGTAGAGCGCGGCGGGGACGTTCTTCACCTCGAAGAGGAAGGTCGTCATGACCGGCCCGGCCGCAGGGTCCGGCTGGACGGGCTCGCGCGCCAGGATGACGAAGCGTGTCATGTTGTCGGCGCTGTCCTCGATATTGTCGGCATGGACATGCAGTCCATAGAGTCGCGCGGCGAGCGCGGGCGCGATGGCGGCCGCGCCGGGCTCGCGCACTTCGGCCACCAGCGCGGCCGCGCCGGCGGTGTCGGCATAGACGATCGGCCGGATGTCGTGCGCGCGCAGATAATGGCGGCACTGGCCGAGCGCCTGCACATGGCTCAGCGCGCTGACCGGGGCGCGCTCGTCCACGCTCATCAGGCAATGGTGGATCTGCAGGAAATATTCGTCGACGATCGAGAGACCCGATTCCGGCAGCAGGAAATGCATGTCCGCCACGCGCCCGTGCAGCGAATTCTCGATCGGGATGATAGCGCGGTCCGCCGTCCCGTCCCGCACCGCGTCGATCGCGTCCTCGAAGCTGAAGCAGGGCAGCGGCAGGCCGTCGGCGAGATAGTCCATCGCCGCCAGATGGGAATTGGCGCCCGGCGCCCCCTGGAAGGCGAGCGCGCGCGCCGGCGCGGCCGCCGCCGCTTGCGTCATCTGCGCGACCAGCTTGCGCGCGGGCAGGGGATAATTATCCATGGCGGCGCAGCGCTTAGGGCTTTGCCGCGCCGCATGCAAGGCGCGCACGGCGGCTTGCGCGGGCGCAACGCAGCCTTTAAGGGAGCGGCCAGAAGGGGCGCAACATGGCCTGGACGCGTCCGGGACCGGGTCGCGGAAATTGGGAGAAAGACGCGCAATGAGCGATCGTTTCAACACCGCTGCGGGCTGGACGCTGTTCGCTGGTATCGTTGCGCTGGGCGCGGGCATCGTCAGCAGCAAATTGACGCACCAGGAACGGCCCGAGCAGATGGGTTATGCGATCGCGGGTGTCGAGGCCGAAGGTGAGGGCGCCGCCGCGGGGCCGTCGCTCAACACGCTCCTCGCCAGCGCCGACGTCGCCAAGGGCGAGAAGGTGTTCGCCAAGTGCATGTCCTGCCACACGATCAATCAGGGCGGCGCCAATGGCATCGGCCCCAATCTCTACGGGACGGTCGGTGAGGCCATCGCGCAGGGCAAGGGCGGCTTCGCCTTCTCCGATGCGCTCAAGAAGGTGGGCGGCACCTGGACCTTCGAGGCGCTGGATCACTGGCTCACCTCGCCGCGCGCCTTCGCGAACGGCACCAAGATGAGCTTCGCCGGCCTCAGCAATCCCGAGGACCGCGCCAATATCATCGCCTATCTGAACGCGCAGGGCTCCAACCTGCCGTTGCCCAAGGCGGACGCGGCGCCGGACGCGGCGGCGGCGGCGGGCAATGCGGCGGAAGCGCCCAACGCGGCCGATGCCGGCAATGCCGCGGGCAACGAGGCCGTCGCGAGCAAGTGACGCCGGCGGATTCGCGCCCGCCTTTCCCGCGCGCAGCCCCGTTCAGTGTCCGCGCAGCGGCGCTTCGGCGTAGAAGTTTTCGACCACCTGCCAGCCTTCTTCGGCGGTCTCGACCCAGTTGAAGAGATCGAGGTCGCGCGGGCTGATCACGCCTTCTTCCGCCAGCGCGTCGAAATTGATGACGCGCGTCCAGAAGTCCTTGCCGAACAGCAGGATCGGGATGGGCTCCATCTTGCCGGTCTGCACCAGCGTGAGCAGCTCGAAAAACTCGTCGAACGTGCCGAACCCGCCGGGGAACACCGCGAGCGCCCGGGCGCGCAGCGTGAAGTGCATCTTGCGCAGCGCGAAATAGTGGAACTGGAAGCTGAGTTCCGGCGTCACATAATCGTTCGGCTTCTGCTCATGGGGCAGCACGATGTTGAGGCCGATGGTCTGGGCGCCCACATCCGCCGCGCCGCGATTGGCCGCTTCCATGATCGAGGGGCCGCCGCCCGAGCAGACGACGAAGTTGCGGCATCCCGCGGCATTGACGGGATATTGCGCGGCGATCCGCGCCAGCTTGCGCGCTTCCTCATAATATTTCGCCTTGGCGGCGAGGCGCTCGGCCACCTTGCGCTCGGCATCGGTCCGCGCGGCGTCGATCCGCGCCTGCGCCGCCTCGGGCTGGGGAATGCGCGCCGAGCCGTAGAAGACGAAGGTGGACGAGATCTTCGCCTCGTCGAGCAGCAGCTCCGGCTTCAGCAATTCGAGCTGGAAGCGCACCGGGCGCAGGTCCGGGCGCAGCAGGAACTCGTTGTCCTGGAAGGCGAGCTTGTAGGAGCGGCTTTCGGTCTGAGGCGAGGCGATGATCCGCTGTGCGTCGCGGGCTTCCTCGATGGCAGGGCGGAACTTGCTCCGGCCGACATGGGGCGTGTCTGTCATCCCGGCCCGCTAGACCATTTCGCGGAGGAAGGGAACCGCCGCGCGCTCAGCGGCAGAAGCCGCCGCGTCCACCCATGTCGAGGTGGAAATGGTCGTGATGGGCGGCGTTGTAGTCCGGGCTCAGCACGGTCGGGAAGCGGCGGCAGGCGCTGTCATGGATGACATGCAGGAACCGCGCGGTCGCCCCGTCGGCGCGCCAGTCGTTCTGGACGCTGATCCGCCGTCCGTCCGCCAGCACGAAGGCGGCGACATCCACGGCGTTGGCCCGGGCATGCTCGCTGCGCTTGCCGGCGATCGTTCCGCCGGTGCCGCGCACATCGCGGCAGGCATAGGTGCCGAACGTCTCGATCCGCACCACTTCGCTGCCGAGATAGAGCCGCGCCGCCGGCCGCACGGCATAGCGCGCCCAGGCCGCGAAGGTCGCCGCGAGCGGGCAGGTCATCGGGCCCAGATTGGCGGTCGGCGTGCCGATGTCCATGAGCTTGACCGCGTCGATGACGGTACAGCCGCCGCCATAGTCGCGATTGGGCAGCGGCTCGAAGCGCACCTGCGCCGCATCGAGCCGCGCCGCGCACATGCGGAAGGTCTCGCTGCTCGGCAGCGCCGCGCGGGCAGGCGGCGGCCGCATGCGCGGCGCGCGCCGGTTGTCGCCATGACCAACGCAGGCGGCGAGCGGGAGCATCGCCGCCAGCATGGCGATCGTCGCGCCGCGCCGCATTCTCACCCGCTCATGCATGGGGCGAGACTGACGCAGCGGTCCTGAACAGGAAATGAGCCGGGGGTCCCGCTGCGCCAGGGCGAGTCGAAAACGGGCCGGGCCGCATGATCGCGGCCGGGCTCGCCCCGGCGGATGAGCCGAAGCGGGACAGCCGGTCGGGCGGCGGAGGCGGCGCTGCCGCTTCCGCCGTGATGCCGATATGCCGGGAATCGACCAGCCGGCCGGGCAGTAATCTCCTCCAAGACGCTCCGCTCCCCGGAGCGGGAAACGGCCCGGCAACGGTCTGGAGGCCGCCCCCGGGCCCAAAGCGCCGTGCCGTCGGGACATGGGTGAGGCGGATCGAGCGCGCGAATCCCCGGATCGGGATGCGCCGCACGGACCTGTCCGGTCATCGCCCCGCATCGAAACAATCTGCCGCGCGGCCACTGTTCGCTTGACATTCATGTGCGCGGGCTTAGGGCCGCCGGCGGGCCACGCGGTCCCAACGCCGCGCGTGCTCTCTGCAAGGAGACGCAACACATGACTGATGCTGTGCAGCCGGCCGTGAAGCCGGCCCGCCCCTATTTCTCGTCCGGTCCCTGCGCGAAGCCGCCGGGCTACAGCCCCGACAAGCTGGCCACGCAGGTCCTCGGACGCTCCCACCGCTCGAAACTCGGCAAGGAACGCCTCGCCTATTGCATCGCGCTGATGCGCGAACTGCTGAACCTGCCCGAGACGCACCGCATCGGCATCGTGCCGGGCTCGGACACCGGCGCCTTCGAAATGGCGATGTGGACGATGCTGGGCGCCCGCCCGGTCACCACGCTCGCCTGGGAGAGCTTCGGCGAAGGCTGGGTCACCGATGCCGCCAAGCAGCTCAGGCTCGATCCCACGGTGATCCGCGCCGACTATGGCCAGCTCCCCGATCTCGGTCAGGTCGACTGGACGAACGACGTGCTGTTCACCTGGAACGGCACCACCTCGGGCGTGCGCGTGCCGAACGGCGACTGGATCGCGGCCGACCGCGAAGGGCTCTGCTTCGCCGACGCGACGAGCGCGGTGTTCGCCTACGACCTGCCGTGGGACCGGATCGACGTCGCCACCTTCTCCTGGCAGAAGGTGCTGGGCGGCGAGGGCGCGCACGGCGTGCTGATCCTCGGCCCCCGCGCTGTCGAGCGGCTGGAGACGCATACGCCGGCATGGCCGCTCCCCAAGGTCTTCCGTCTCATGTCCAAGGGCAAGCTCGCCGAGGGCGTGTTCAGGGGCGAGACCATCAACACGCCGTCCATGCTGGCGGTTGAGGATGCGATCTTCGCGCTCGAATGGGGCAAGTCGGTGGGCGGCGCGCAGGGCCTGATCGCGCGCGCGCAGACCAATGCGGATGCGCTGGACGCCATCGTCCGCTCCCGCCCATGGCTCGGCCATCTCGCCGCCGATCCGGCCAGCCGGTCGATCACCAGCGTGTGCCTCACCGTCGAGGGTGCGGACGCGGATTTCATCAAGAAATTCGCCTCGCTGCTCGAAAAGGCGGACGCGGCCTATGACGTCGCGGGCTATCGCGATGCCCCGCCGGGCCTGCGCATCTGGTGCGGCGCGACGGTGGACACAGCCGACATCGAGGCGCTCGGCCCCTGGCTCGACTGGGCCTACGCCGAGACCAGCGCCGCGCTGGCGCTCGCCTGATCCCTTCCCCGTGCTCCTGCGAAAGCAGGAGCCCAGGGCCCAGCAGAAGTGCCTTTGCGCCCTGGGCCCCTGCTTTCGCAGGGGCACTGACTCTGCTCCAAAGGAACGCACATGACCAAGCCCAAAGTTCTCATTTCCGACAAAATGGACCCGCAGGCCGCCCAGATCTTCCGCGATCGCGGCGTCGAGGTGGACGAGATCACCGGCAAGACGCCGGAGGAACTCAAGGCCATCATCGGCCAGTATGACGGCCTCGCCATCCGCTCCGCCACCAAGGTGACGAAGGAGATCCTCGACGCCGCCACCAATCTCAAGGTGATCGGCCGGGCCGGCATCGGCGTGGACAATGTCGACATCCCCTACGCCAGCGCCAAGGGCGTTGTCGTCATGAATACCCCGTTCGGCAACTCGATCACCACGGCCGAGCATGCCATCGCGCTCATGTTCGCGCTTGCCCGCCAGTTGCCGGAAGCGGACGCCTCCACCCAGGCCGGCAAGTGGGAGAAGAACCGCTTCATGGGCGTCGAGGTCACCGGCAAGACGCTGGGCCTGATCGGCGCGGGCAATATCGGCTCGATCGTCGCCAGCCGGGCGCTGGGGCTCAGGATGAAGGTGATCGCCTATGATCCCTTCCTGACGCCCGAGCGCGCGATCGAGCTGGGCGTGGAGAAGGTCGATCTCGATACGCTGCTGGCGCGGGCCGACTTCATCACCCTGCATACGCCGCTGACCGAGCAGACGCGCAATATCCTCTCCGCCGAGGCGCTGGCCAGGACGAAGAAGGGCGTGCGCATCATCAACTGCGCGCGCGGCGGCCTGATCGACGAAGACGCGCTCAAGGAAGGGCTGGACAGCGGCCATATCGCGGGCGCCGCGCTGGACGTGTTCGTCAAGGAACCGGCCAAGGAAAGCCCGCTGTTCGGCACGCCCAATTTCATTTCCACGCCGCATCTGGGCGCCTCCACCAGCGAGGCCCAGGTGAATGTCGCGCTGCAGGTGGCCGAGCAGCTTTCCGACTATCTGCTGACCGGCGGCGTCACCAATGCGCTCAACATGCCGAGCCTCTCGGCCGAGGAAGCGCCAAAGCTCAAGCCCTATATGGGCCTTGCCGAGAAGCTGGGCAGCCTGATCGGCCAGCTCGCGCACGACAATCTCACCAACATCTCGGTCGAGGTGGAAGGCGCGGCTGCCGAGCTCAACATGAAGCCGATCACCGGCGCGGTCCTTGCCGGCTATATGCGCCGCTTCTCGGATACGGTGAACATGGTCAATGCGCCCTATCTCGCCCGGGAGCGCGGGCTCGACGTGCGCGAGGTGCGCCATGACCGCGAGGGCGACTATCACACGCTGGTGCGCGTGACGGTCGAGACCAGCCAGGGCCCCCGTTCGGTCGCCGGCACGCTGTTCGGCAATGCCAATCCGCGTCTCGTCGAGATTTTCGGCATCAAGGTCGAGGCCGATCTGGACGGGCCGATGCTCTACATCGTCAACACCGATGCGCCGGGCTTCATCGGCGCCATCGGCTCGACGCTGGGCAAGGCCGGGATCAACATCGGCACCTTCCATCTGGGCCGGCGCTCGGCCGGCGGCGAGGCGGTGCTGCTGCTCAGCCTCGACGATGACGTGCCGCCCGCGGTGATGGAACAGATCGACACGCTGCCCGGCGTGCGCACCGTCCGGCCGCTGAAGTTCTGAGCTCGGGTGCAGCCCTCCCCCCTCGGGGGGAGGGTTGGGAGAGGGGGAGCAACGATGCGCATCGACGAAACGCTGAAACAGCGCGCTCGTGCGATGCGCGCGAACCCGACGCTGGCCGAACGAATATTGTGGCTCGCGCTACGCGCCGATCGGTTTCACAATTGCCAGTTCACGCGCCAGACGGTCATCACGCCATATATTGTCGACTTCGCTGCCAGGGCCCAAAAGCTCATCATTGAGGTCGATGGGGATACCCACGACTCCGAAGATTGCTATGACGCCAAGCGAACTTCATTCCTGCAAAGCCTGGGATATCGCGTGATCCGAGTCTCGAACCTCGAAGTGACAGGAAATCTTGACGGCGTGTTGTCGCTCATTGCGGAAGCGTTGGCGGATTCCCCCTCTCCCCAACCCTCCCCCCAAGGGGGGAGGGCGCATATATGACTGACGCCATCGCTCCCGGCCTCCTGCCCGAAGGTCTTGCCGACCGGCTGCCGCCGCGCGCGGAGGCCTCGGCGCGGCTGGTGCGTGACGTGCTCGATACGGTCGCGGCACATGGCTATCGGCGCGTCATGCCGGCTCTCGCCGAGTTCGAGGAGACGCTGCTCAGCCGCCTTCAGTCGGCGGGCGCGAAGGACCTGCTGCGCGCGGTCGACCCGGTCTCTCAGCGCAGTCTCGCCATCCGGCCGGACATGACGGCGCAGGTCGGCCGCATCGCCGCCACCCGCATGGCCGGCATGCCGCGCCCGCTGCGGCTCTGCTATGGCGGTCAGGTGATGAAGCTGCGCGCCGACCAGCTCCGGCCCGAGCGCGAGCGCACGCAGCTCGGCGCCGAGATCATCGGATCGGACAGCGTGGCCGCCGCGACCGAGATCGTCAGCGTCGCCATCGAGGCGCTGCAGCGCGCCGGCGTCACCGGCATCAGCATCGATTTCACCGTGCCCGATCTGGTGCCGATGCTGGCCGCCGGCCCGATGCCGGTCGCGCCCGGACAGGTGGAGGCGCTGCGCCTCGCGCTCGACGCGAAGGATGCCGGTGCCATCGCCGCTCTCGGGCCGGAAGCCGCGCCCTATCTGGCGCTGATCGAGGCGACCGGCCCCTTCCATCCCGCCATGGAGCGGCTGGAGGCGATCGATGCCGGGGATGCGCGCGGGCTGGCGAGCGACCTCATCGCGGCCCTGCGCGCCATCGCGCGGCCGATCGGCTGGGACATCACGCTGACGCTCGATCCCACCGAGCGGCATGGCTTCGAATATCAGAGCTGGTTCGGCTTCTCGATCTTCGCGGAAGGCTTCATCGGGGAGATCGGCCGGGGCGGCAGCTATGCCGTCGCCCGCGTGGACGGCAGCAGCGAGCCCGCCATCGGCTTCTCGCTTTATCCCGATCCGCTGATCGACGCGGGCTTCGGCGCGCAGGACGCGCGGCGCATCTTCCTGCCGCTCGGCCATGACCGCGCCCGCGCGGCGGAACTACGCGCCGAGGGCTGGATCACCATCGCCGCGCTTTCGCCCGACGATGACGGCAAGGTCCTCGGTTGCGAGGCGATACTGGACGGCAAGGGCATCCGGCGCCTCTGAGGCGCGGGACCGGACCCTGATCGGGAGAGGCGCGGACAGAAGGCGCCCGGGTGCGCCCCGGATGCGCCCTTGTCGGGACGCATCCGAGCCATTTCCTTCCGTCCGATTTCAGCCGGAAACCGCGGGCCGCCGCATGCAGGGCTTTTAGTGCCGGGCCAGTCCTCTCACCATGCGCTCCCTTCCGCCACCGCGTCCTCTTCCTCCGGCCGGGTCTCCCGGCCCAGCGCCGCATTGCGATGGGGGAAGCGGCCGAACCGCGCGATGATGTCACGGTGGGCGCGGGCGAATTTGAGGTTGAACTCGAAGCCCGGCGCGCTGAACAGCGCGACCGAGCGATCCTGATCGGCCAGATTCTCGCTGTGCATGAAGGGCAGGTAGAAAAAGGGCCGCGCCGCCTCGACAAAGTCCTGGTCATAACCGCGCTCCAGCGCCTGCCGGGCAATCTCCAGCGCAAGGCCGTCGGTCGCGAAGGCGCGGGCCTCGCCGCGGAACATGTTGCGCGGGAACTGGTCGAACAGGACGATCGCCGCGAGCGCCATGTCCGCATCGTCGAGGAAGGCGCTGGCCGGCTTGTCCTTCTGCGCTTCCCACAGGGCGCGGAAGAGGTGCAGGCAGCGCGCATCCTCCTCGTCGGTCGAATCGAACCAGCCGTCCGGCCCCACTTCGTTGAGCCAGTAGTTGAGCACGGCCGCCACCCAGCCGGGGTCCACCGTCACGTCGGGCGTGCGCGCCGGGCGCTCGGGGAAGCGATCCTGCACGCGCAGCGGCAAGCCGTCGATGCTCTGCGTGCGGCCGGCGATCCGCTCCAGCCGCTCGGGCGTCTCATTCTGCTCATGATAGCGCGCGAGGGTCGGGCGCTGCTTGTCGAACGCCATCACCGGCACGCCCCAGCCGCAGCTTTCCTGCACGCTCTCCACGGAGACGAGGAAGATCTGCCGCGCGCCGGGCAGGATGGCGAAGCCCTTCGAGATGATGTCCCATTCGTCATCCTGCGGCAGCACCGCGCGGCCCCGGCCATAGAGGCGCAGGATCAGCGGCGGCTGGTCGAAGGCGCAGAACATGATGGTGATGCGCCCGTCCGCCGCCAGATGCGCCTGCGTCTCGTTGCCCGAGCCGCCGACATCGAGATAGCCGACCAGATTGGGCCCGAGCACGCGGAAACTGTCCATGCCCTTGGGCGACAGGTTGATCCGCGCGCCGGCCGCCGCCGTGGCCACGAAGAAGACCGGCTGCCTCGCGATGAAATCCCGCTGCTTGCCGGTGATGGCGGTGAAGAATTCGGACATGGGCCTTCTCGTTTGATGCGCGGGACCATGCGCATAATCTGTGCGCATGAAGCCGGACTCTATCGCCTCGGGCAAGCGCGGGCCAGTCAATCTCTCACTGGACTCTGGCGTGGTCGCGGCCGCGCGCGACGCGGGCATCAATCTCTCCCAGACCTGCGAGGCCGCGCTGCGCGCCGCCGCCCGGGCCGAACGCGAGCGACAGTGGAAGGAAGAGAACAGGATGTGGATCGACGCGCATAATGCGTGGGTCGGGAAGAACGGTCTGCCGCCGGCGCAGCATCGCCAGTTTCGATGGCGCAATTCGATGTCTTCCGCCTGAGGCCGGAAGTGTGGGTGATCGATTGCCAGGCCGGTCTTCTGGACGGGATCAGCATGCGGTTCGTGGTGCCGCTCAGTCTGTCGGAGCATGCGCCGCCGATCCGCTCCCGCCTCGATCCGATATTCGAGATCGCCGGTGAACGACGCGTGATGGTCACGCAATTCGGCGGCGCTGTCAGGCTGGCGGACCTGGCGGAAAGGATCTCGTCGCTCGCCAGCGAGGAGCATCGGATCAGGGATGCCCTCGACATGCTGATCTCCGGCGTCTGACCCCGCGCCGGCTCAGTTCCCCATGCGGGGCCCCCATGGGCCCATGTCACCATCGTCTTCCTCGTCCGGCGGGACATCCTCCGCGAGCAGCGCCTTCGCTTCGGCCAGATCCTCGTCCAGCACCATGAGGCGGACGCGGAACAGCATCGGCGCGCCTTCCGCGAGGTTCATGCCGGTATCGAAGACGAAGGCGGGGATGCCCGCGGCCTCCAGCCGGCCGCGCACGATATGGGCGAGCGCGGCATCGGCGTAGCGTTCCAGTTCGACGAGGCTCATGGCAGGTCCGGACCCGCCTCAGGCGGCCGTCCCGCCCACCGTCAGCCCGTCGAGCAGCAGGGTCGGCTGGCCCACGCCCGCCGGCACGCCCTGCCCCGCCTTGCCGCACATGCCGACGCCTTCGTCGAGCGCCATGTCGTCGCCGATGCCGATGATCCGGGTGAGGGCGGTGGGGCCGTCGCCGATCAGCGTGGCGCCCTTGATGGGATCGCCCAGCCGGCCATTCTCGACCTTGTAGGCCTCGGTGCAGGAGAAGACGAACTTGCCCGAGACGATGTCCACCTGGCCGCCGCCGAAGCTGCGCGCGAAAATGCCGTTCTTCACGCGCGAGAGCAGTTCTTCCGGATTGTCGTTCCCGGCGCGCGCATAGGTGTTGGTCATGCGCGGCATGGGCGCATGGGCATAGCTTTCGCGCCGGCCGTTACCGGTCGGCGCCATGCCCATCAGCCGGGCATTGAGGCGGTCCTGCATATAGCCGCGCAGGATGCCGTCCTCGATCAGCACATTCTCCTGCGTGGGCGTGCCCTCGTCGTCGATGCTGAGCGAGCCGCGCCGCGCGTCGATCGCGCCATTGTCGACCACCGTGACGCCGGGCGCCGCGACGCGCTGGCCGATCCGGCCGGTGAAGGCGCTGGTGCCCTTGCGGTTGAAATCGCCTTCCAGCCCATGGCCGACCGCTTCGTGCAGCAGCACGCCGGGCCAGCCGGGACCCAGCAGCACGGTCATCTCGCCCGCCGGCGCGTCGACCGAGCGCAGATTGACCTCTGCCTGTTTGAAGGCCTCGTCGATGGCGCGCTGCCAGGTCGCCTCCTCGAACAGCTCGTCATAGAGATAGCGCCCGCCGATGCCGAAGGAGCCTGTCTCGCGCCGGCCATTCTCCTCCATGATGATGGAGACGTTGAGCCGCACGAGCGGGCGCACGTCGCTCGCCACGAACCCGTCCGGCCGCACGATCTCGATCACCGACCAGCTCCCCGAGAGCGAGGCCGAGACCTGCGCCACGCGCGGATCGCGCGCGCGCGCGGCGGCGTCGATCTTCCCCATCAGGTCCACCTTCTTCGCGAAGGGGACGAGATCGAGCGGGTTGGCGTCGGTGTAGAGATGGCGGTTGGTGCGCTTGGGCGGCGCGGCCTGCCCCTGCTTCGCCGGATCGAGCAGCCGCAGCGTCTGCGCCGCGCGCCGGATCGCATCCTCGCTGATCTCGTTGGCATGGGCAAAGCCGGTCATCTCGTCCGAGACGCCGCGCAGGCCGAAGCCTGCATCGGTCGAATAGTCCGCGGTCTTCAGGCGACCGTCGTCGAAACCGAAGCTCTCGTTCGCCACATATTGGAGATAGAGCTCGCCATCCTCGCAGGTCCTGAGCGCCTCGGCGGTCACGCGCCGGGCGCCGTCCGGATCGAGCGCCCCTTCGCGATAGAGGAAGGAGCGGATGTCGGCGATCTGGGGCGCGGAGTCGGTCATGCCGCCGATATAGGCGCTCGGGCGTCCGGGGCCAATGGCATCGCGTGCCGGCCCGCGCCGAATCAGCGCCCGTGGTCGGCGTCCGGTGACAGGGGATCGTCGGCGGCATGGGCCGCGCCGGCGGCGCCCACGCCCAGTCCCATCCCCATGCCCATTCCGCCAGCCATGCCGCCACCCCCGGCACCGCCGCCGCGTCCGCCGGATCGTCCCTCGCCTTCGCCCCGTCCGCCGCCCGCGCCGCGCCCGCCGGATGGGGCCGGCCGCGCGGGACCCTGCTTCGGTATGACGATGTCCGCCGGGATCGGATCGAGATCGAGCGCCTCGCGGACGAAATCGCGCAGGGACACGACGAGCGCGTCGACATGCACCGGGCGCCCGGCCAGCAGTTCGCGCAGGGCCTGTTCGGCCAGGCGCACATGCGTTTCCGTGCCGAGCAGGACGATGTCCGACAGCGCGGCTTCCACGGCATCGCGGATGCGGCGCGCGCGGTCCGATCCCGTCTCGTCCCCCGGCGCCGGCGCGTCGGCCGGATCGGCGCGCTGCCGCAGGTCGCGCAGGTGCGTGGGATCGACCGCGAGATTGCCGGTGAAGGAGCCGCCCAGCACCTTGTAGGCCGCGATCAGCGCGCGCAGCCGCTCGTTGATCTGGCGGTTCATGCGCTCGCGCCGCTGCTGGATGGTCATCATCATGACCAGCCTTATGCCGACGCCGATCAGCGCGACGAGCGCGAGGCCGACCAGCGTGCCGATCACGCTCTGCCACGAGCTGAAATCGATCGAGCGCAGGGTGCGCCTCCCTGGCCCCGCGCGGGGCCGCGCTAGCTCAGAGGCTGGCCCCCGAGGCGATGTCCGGCCTGTTCACGATGTCCGGCGTATCCGCCGGCCCGCCTTCCAGCACGAAGCGCCGGTCGCAATAGCCGCAATCGACATAGCCATGCTCGTCGATCTCGAGGAAGACGCGCGGGTGGCCGAGGGCGGCGGGAATGCCGTGGCCCGACCCGTCGCATGCGACTCGGGGGCCATGGACGCGGATGATCTCGGGCGGCTTGTGCATGGAGGTGCGGTTAGCATCGCGCCGGCCGCCGGGCAATATGGTGCATCGCCGCAATTCCGGCCGCCCCTGAACGGGGCGCAACATGGCCGGGGCATCGAAAGCATTTGCCGCGCCGGCCATGAAGGCGCAATAGCGAAGGCAAGAGTGGACTGACCATGGAGACTGGATGGCCGAGACATCGTCCTATGTCTTCAAGCCTCATGAACGACCGACCCTGCCCGGATCCCCGGCGAATCCCGATCATCCGGGCCGACGGCGGGCCTGTTACATCGCGATCGGCCTGCTCATCGGGCTGACCGGCGGGCTCGGCAACGCGCTTGTCACGGTGAACCTGCCTTTCGCCCAGGGCACGCTCGCGCTCGATTCGGATCAGAGCGCCTGGCTCAGTGCCGCCTATCTCATGACCAATGTGACGGCCAACCTGCTGCTGGTGAAATATCGCCAGCAATTCGGCCTGCAGCCGTTCATCCGCGTCATGCTGCTCGTCTATGCCGCGGCGACGATGCTGCATCTGCTCGTGCATGATTTCTGGAGCTCGGTCGCCGTGCGCGCGGCCAGCGGCTTTGCCGGCGCGGCCCTCTCGACCCTCACGGTGCTCTATATCGTGCAGGGCATGCCGGCGGCGAAGCGGATGGCCGGCGTGATGATCGGCATCGCGGTGCCCCAGCTCGCCACGCCGCTTGCCCGCATGATCTCCCCCGCGCTGCTGATCTCCGGCGACTGGCACATGCTCTACTGGCTGGAACTGGGCCTCGCCATGGCGATGCTGGCGGCGATGCTCAGCCTGCCGCTGCCGCCCAGCGAACGCATCAAGGCGTTCGAGAAGGAGGATTTCCTGACGTTCGCGCTGCTGGCGCCGGGCCTGTGGCTGCTCGTCGCCGTGCTGTCCGAAGGGCGCATCCAGTGGTGGGCGGAGCGCGCCTGGATCGGCTATGCGCTGGCGGCCAGCATCCTGCTGATCGTCTCCGCGCTGCTGATCGAGCATCATCGCGAAAATCCGCTCATCAATACGCGCTGGCTCGGCACGCGGCAGATGATGCGCCTGATTCTGGTCGCCGCCTCGGTGCGCATCCTCCTGTCCGAGCAGGCGTTCGGCTCGGTCGGCCTGCTGACCGTGCTCGGCATGATCAACGACCAGATGGTGACGCTCAACCTGGTGATCGTGCTCGCCTCCATCGCGGGACTGGCGACGGCCGTCCTCACCTTCAACCCGCAGAATCTCGGCCGGCCGATCACGATCGCGGTGGCGCTGATCGCCGTTGCCGCCTTCATGGATGCCAATGCGACCAATCTCACCCGCCCGGCCAATTTCTATTTCAGCCAGGCGTTGATCGGCTTTGCCTCCCTGCTTTTCCTCGCGCAGGCCATCGTCATCGGCTTCGCGCGCGTGCTGCTGGCCGGCAGCCGCTATTTCGTCAGCTTCATCGTGCTGTTCAGCATGAGCCAGAGCCTGGGCGGGCTGGTCGGCACGGCGCTGCTCGGCACCTTCCAGACGCTGCGCGAGAAATTCCACTCGCATGAGCTGGTCCAGAATATCGTCATGATCGACCCGCTCGTGGCGGCGCGCATCCGCGCCGGCGGCGGCGCGCTCGGCCATGTGATCGGCGATCCGGCGCTGCGCACGGCCGAGGGGGCGGCGCTGCTCGCGCAACAGACGGCGCGCGAGGCCCATATCCTTGCCTATAACGATCTTTTCATGCTGATCGGGGTGCTCGCCATATTGGGCGTTCTGTGGGGCATCAGCATTCAATATTCGATTCTGCGCCGTGGCGAGGTCTCGCCTGTCATCCAGCTTCAGCGCAGGATGCAGCAGGCGGCGCAGCAAGCGGCGGAACGGGAAGTCAATGAATAAGCCAGTCAATCAGGCGGAACAGCAGGCCGAAGCCGCCGCGGCCGATCGTCAGATCAACCCGCCCGCGGGCTGGCGGCCGCCGGCCAAGGGCAGGCTGACCGTCGCGGCGATCGTCCTGCTGGCGGTCCTCGCCGTCCTCGCCATTCTCTATGCCTGGCAGCTTCCGCCCTTTTCCGGCTGGTCGCAATCGACCGACAATGCCTATGTGCGCGGCAAGGTCACCATCATCAGCCCGCAGGTGAGCGGCTATGTGACCGCCGTGCCGGTGAGCGATTTCGCACAGGTGCGGCAGGGGCAGGTGCTCGCCACGATCGACCAGCGCATCTATGCCGCGCGGGTCGAGCAGGCCCGGGCCAATCTCGCCGCGCAGGAAGCCGCGCTCGCCAATTCGCAGCAGAGCCAGAATGCGCGGGAAGCGGCACTGCTCGGCCAGCAGGCCGGCATCGCCAATGCGCAGGCGCAGCTCGTGCGGGCGCAGGCGGACATGCGCCGCGCCGATGCGCTGGTCGCGGACGGCTCGATTTCCGAGCGCGAGCGCGATCAGGCGCGCGCCGCCCTGCTCGCCGCGCAGGCCGCGGTGCGCCAGGCCGATGCCGCCCATGCGATCGGCCGGCAGGACGTGCGCTCCGTGCTGGTCGGGCGCGGCGGACTGGAAGCCTCGGTCGAGGCCGCGCGCGCGCAGCTTCACCTCGCCCAGGTCGATCTCGACAATACGGTCATCCGCGCGCCGGTCGACGGCCAGCTCTCCGAGATCGGGGTGCGCAACGGCGCCTTCGTCTCGGCGGGCACGCAGCTCATGTTCCTCGTTCCGCGCGATCGCTGGGTGATCGCCAATTTCAAGGAGAGCCAGACGCGCGACATGCGCGTGGGCCAGCGCGCGACCTTCCGCGTCGATGCGCTCGGCGGGGCCGAGCTGACCGGCCATGTGCAGGACATCTCGCCCGCCGCCGGCTCCGAATTCGCCGTGCTGAAGCCCGACAACGCGACCGGCAATTTCGTGAAGGTCGCCCAGCGCATCGCCGTGCGCGTGCAGGTCGATCCCGGTCAGGCGCTCGCCGCGCGGCTGCGGCCGGGCATGTCGGTCGAGATCAGGGTGCATACGAGGGACTGATGCGCGCCGGCCCGATCCTCCTCGCCGCGATTGCCGCCGCATCGCTTTCCGCCTGCGCAGGGCCGGCCGTCGATCTCGCGGCGGTCGAGCCGGTCGCCCCGCCCGGGCACTGGCGCACGGACGCCGGCCCGACCGCGCCGCTCGACATCGCCTGGTGGCAGGCGTTCGGCGATCCGGCGCTCACCGCGCTGGTCGAGCGCGCGCTCGATCGCAATATCGACATCGCGCTCGCCACGGCGCGGGTGCGCGAGGCGCGGGCGCAGCAGATGGCGGCGCGCGCGCAATTGCTCCCCACGCTCGACGCGAGCGGCGGCGAAGCCGATTCGCGCAGCGTCAATGCGTTCGGCGTGCCGGTCGTCCAGCAGGCGGGGCAGGTGCAGGCGCAGGTGAGCTGGGAAGCCGATCTGTTCGGCCGCCTGTCGGATCAGGCCTCGGCCGCCCGCTCGGCCTGGCTGGCCAGTCAGGCGGCGCGCGACGCCGTGCGCCTCTCGGTCGCGAGCGCCGCGGCGAGCGGCTATATCACGCTGCTGGCGCTCGATGCGCGGCTGGACGTCGCCCGCCAGACGCTCGCCGCACGCGCCGATGCGCTGCGCCTCGCGCGGCGACGGGTCGAGACCGGCTATTCGCCCGGGCTGGAGCTGGCCCAGGCACAGGCGGAATATCAGGCGACGGCGCAGCTCATTCCCACGCTGGAGCAGGCCATCGCCCGGCAGGAGAACGGCCTGCGTCTGCTGAGCGGGGACCTGCCCGGCGCGGTCGCGCGGGGCGCGTCTTTCGCGGCGCTGGCCGAACCGGCCATACCCGACGGCCTGCCTTCCGACCTGCTGCGTCGCCGGCCGGACGTCGCGCAGGCGGAATATCAGCTCGCGGCCAGCGACAGCGCGCTCGCCGCGGCGCGCAAGCGCTTCCTCCCCCGTCTCCTGCTCACCGGATCGGGCGGGGCGGTCTGGTCGTCGCTGCTCAGCGACGATCCGGTCGGCATCTGGTCGCTCGGCGCCAGCATCCTCGCGCCGCTCTTCGAAGGCGGCCGGCTGCGGGCGGGGGCCGAGAGCGCGGGCGCGCAGCGCGATCAGGCGGCCTATGCCTATCGCCGCGCCGCGCTCGCCGCCTTCCGCGATGTCGACGACGCGCTGGCGGTCGCGCGGCACAGCGACGAGCAGGTGCGGATCCTCATGGCGCAGCGCGATGCGCTCGCCACCGGCTTCCGCCTCGCCAGCAACCGCTACCGGGCCGGCTACTCGCCCTATCTCGAACAGCTCGATGCCCAACGCGGCCTCCTCGGGGCCGAACTCGCGCTGATCCAGGCCCGCGCCGACGCCCTCAACGCGCGCGTGACGCTCTATCAGGCCATGGGCGGCGGCTGGAGCCCCCAGGGAATCGCCGCGGCGGGCGCGCCCTGAAGCCTCGCACGAGAGGCCAGAGGCCGCACCGAATTTGCTTTCGCTGCCGCCGAAGCCTAGATGAAGACCGTTCACGCCAGTCGCAGGGCCAGACATAGGGAGTGCCTCACCATGGATTTCGCATTGGACATTCGCCCGTTCGTCCAATTGTCCGAGATCGCTCATGCCCGCGCCTGCCCTGCTCACGCTCGATTCCATTTCCGCCGCCCGGCCTGACGGCACGCTTCTCTTCACCGGCCTTACGCTCGCCATTGGGCATGAGCGTATCGGCCTCGTCGGGCGAAATGGCGCCGGCAAGACGACACTGATCGAGATCATCGCGGGGGCAATTCAGCCCCGGAGCGGCCATGCCCATGTCTCCGGCAGGGTTGGGCGGCTTCGGCAGATCCAGCCGGAGGAAGGCACGCTTGCCGATGCGCTGGGCGTCGCCCAGGCGCTGGAGAGGCTCGACCGGCTGGAGACCGGCGCGGGCGATCCGGCGGATGCGGCAGCGGCGGACTGGTCCCTGCCGGAACGGCTGGCGAAGGCGCTCGCTGCCGCCGGGCTGGGCGCGCTCCCGCTCGATCGCGATTGCGCGACGCTGAGCGGCGGTGAGCGCACGCGCCTCGGTATCGCGGCGATGCTGCTCGGCGGGCCGGCGCTTCTGCTGCTGGATGAGCCCACCAATAATCTCGATGCCGAGGGGCGCGCGGCCGTTGCCGACCTGCTGGCGCACTGGCCGGGCGGGGCGCTGGTCGCCAGTCATGACAGGGAGCTGCTGGAAGGGATGGACCGGATCGTGCAGCTTTCGCAGACGGGGATTCTCACCGTCTCCGGCGGCTGGAGCGCCTTCGTCGCCCAGCGCGACGCCATGCGCGAACGGGCGGACCTGGCGCTGGATCGCCGTCAGCGTGACGCGGTGCGGCAGCGGCACGACATGCAGCGGCAGAGCGAACGAAAGGCGCGGCGCGACAAGGCCGGCCGCGCGACGGGAGCGCGGGGCGGGCAGCCGCGCATCCTGCTCGGCGCCCTGTCCCGGCGGGCGCAGGAAAGCGGCGGCCGTGAAGGCAAGCGCGCGCGGGGGCGCATCGCCGAGGCGGAGACCGCCGTCGAGGCGGCCCGCGCCCAGGTGGAAATCCTGACTCCGCTGCATGTGGAACTGCCGCCTTCCGGCCTGCCCGCCAACCGACTGCTGCTGCGGTTCGACGCGGTCGTTCTGGCGCATGGCGGACGGCATCTGTTCGGGCCGCTGTCATTCGGCATCACCGGCCCGCGCCGGATCGCGATCGCCGGCGCGAATGGCAGCGGGAAGACCAGCCTGCTGCGGCTGGCGACCGGCGCGCTCAACCCGGACGCCGGGCGCGTGTTCCGCGTGCCCGAGCGGATCGCCATGCTCGACCAGCATGTCGCGCTGCTGCGGCCGGGACTTGATCTCGTCGAGACGATGCGGCGGCACCATCCCGCGCTGACCGAGCGGGAGGCCCATGCCGGGCTGGCCCGTTTCGCCTTCCGCAACAGCGAGGCGCGCAAGACGGCGGACATGCTGAGCGGCGGTGAACGGCTGCGCGCGGGCCTGGCGATAGTGATGAGCGGTCCGGTCACGCCGCAACTGCTCATCCTGGACGAGCCGACCAACCATCTCGACGTCAATGCGATCACTTCGCTCGAAGCCGCGCTCGCTGCCTATGACGGCGCGCTGCTTCTGGTCAGTCATGACGATGCCTTTCTCGATGCGCTCGGCATCGAGGAGCGGATCATGCTGGGCGGATAACCGGACCGAAAATATGACCATGTGAAAAGGGCCGCCCCGATGGGAGCGGCCCTTTCCATGATCTTGCGATGAAGGCTTTGAAATCAGCGCTTCGAGAACTGGAAGCTGCGGCGGGCCTTGGCGCGGCCGTACTTCTTGCGTTCCACCGAGCGGCTGTCGCGGGTGAGGAAGCCCTCGGCCTTCACGGCCGAACGCAGCGCCGGCTCATATTTGGTCAGCGCCTGGGCGATGCCGTGCTTGACGGCGCCGGCCTGACCCGAGAGGCCGCCGCCCTTGACGGTGCAGACGACGTCATACTGGCCTTCGCGCGCGGTGACGCTGAACGGCTGGTTGATGACGAGGCGCAGCGTGGGGCGCGCGAAATAGATTTCCTGATCGCGGCCGTTGACGACGATCTTGCCGGTGCCGGGCTTCACCCAGACACGGGCGACGGCGTCCTTGCGGCGGCCGGTCGCATAGGCGCGGCCCAGCTTGTCCAGCTCCTGCTGGCGCAGCGGCGCGGTCGAGACGGGCACTTCGGGCGTGACCGGCGCTTCGGTGCCGGCGGCTGCCGCGGCGGGCGCATTCCCCTCGGTGAGGGCCTGCAGATCGGACAGCGAGTTGACGGTATCGGACATCAGGCACCAACCTTGTTCTTGCGGTTCATCGCCGCGATATCGAGCACTTCGGGGTTCTGGGCGTCGTGCGGATGCTCGGCACCGGCGAAGACGCGCAGGTTGCGCATCTGCTGGCGGCCGAGGGGCCCGCGCGGGATCATGCGCTCAACCGCCTTCTCCAGCACGCGCTCGGGGAAACGGCCCTCGAGCACCTTCTGGGCGGTGATGCCCTTGATGCCGCCGGCATAGCCGGTGTGCTTGTAATAGACCTTGTCGCCCAGCTTCTTGCCGGTGAACTTCACCTTCTCGGCATTGATGACGATGACATTGTCGCCGCAGTCGACATGCGGGGTGAAGCTGGTCTTGTGCTTGCCGCGCAGGATGTTCGCGATGATGGTCGCGGCGCGGCCGACGACGAGACCTTCCGCGTCGATCAGCAGCCACTTCTTCTCGACCGTCGCGGGCGTCGCCGGCTTGGTCGTCTTCATGAGCGCCTTCATGGCCTCTTGCCTCCGGAAAATGACAAGGCGGCGCCCAGACGGCACCGCCAACGCCGCGCCAATGCCGATTCACCCGCCGGAAGTCAAGCAAAAGCGCACCTTTGCTGACGGGTATCCAGATACCTTATTCGCCTGCGGGGGCGTATTGCCAGCTTTCCCCGAGCGGTCGCCGGGGCTGCGCGCGCGGCACGGCGCGGCGCGCGGCGCTGCGCAGCAGGCCGGTTGACGCGTCGACCTCCATATGGACGCTTTCGCTGATGTCGCCTGCATCCCGCCGCTCGTCCACGGTGAGCAGCGCCGGGTCGCTGCCCGCGCGCGCATCCACGCTCTGCCCGCACAGCCGGAACAGGGGCCCGGCACGCCCCGCGATGGTGTCCATCCGCGCGGCCTCGTCCGCCTGCGCCATGGCCGCCAGCGCGGCGCGGGACCGCTCGCCCCGGATGCCGGCGGCCTCCGTTTCGCGCGCGAGGGCGGTGAGCCGCGCCACATAGGCGCTCCAGTGCGCGTCCAGATCGTCGATCGCGCGCAAGGCGCCGGCGGCGTCCAGATGCAGCGTCACCGCCGTCTCGCCGGAAAAGGCACCGGTCATGCGACGCGCGTCCGCCGCGTCCAGCGTCGTGGCGATCTGCGCCGGGCCGATCGTCACGGCGAAGCCGCCGCTTTCATGTGCGATATGGATCGTACGCAGGATCGTCGTGCGCCAGGGCTTGCCGTCCCGGCTCCAGCCGTCCTGCTCGGCGGTCAGGCGCAGATCGGCGCCGTCCGGCGGCGCGCAGGGGAGGGTGCGCGTCTGCGCATGGACGGCCGGCGAGAGAGCGCACGCCGTGGCGAGGCAGGCCAAAGTCCGGGCGATTCTCATCCGATCGTCTCCTGCGTCACCCAGCCGGCATAGGGGGCTGTCGCATCCGCCGGCCAGCGGAGGATGGCCGGCACCGCATAGGGATGGCTCTCGGCCAGCGCGCGGGCCAGGCCTTCCGCCTGGTCCTGCGTCGTCTTGAAGAGCACCGGCACCTCATCCTCTTCCCGCACGGCGCCTTCCCAGCGATAGACGGAGCGGATGCCGGCCATGATGTTGGCGCAGGCGGCCAGCCGCCGTTCGATCATGGCATGCGCGGCTTCCCGCGCCGAGCCATGGTCGGGATAGAGCGCATAGACGAGCGCGAGGTCGCTCACCGGACGCCCCGCCAGCCGAGCCGATGCGCGCCGATGACCGCCGCGCCGAACAGCAGGGCGCCGACCAGCTGGTGCCCCACGGCGATCGGCAGCGCCACGCCGGTCATCACCGTGATGATGCCGAGCACGATCTGCGCGAGCGTCAGCGCCATCAGCCACCAGGCCATGACCGGCGCGCCCTTCGCATTGAGCCGCGTCGCCATCCAGAGCAGGCCCGCCGCCGCGCCCCAGGCCCACCAGCGGTGCAGGAAATGCACGAGGAAGGGATCGCTGGTGAGCGTCATCCACAGCGAGCCCCACCACTGGATGCCCTCGGGCACGACATGATCGTTCATCAGCGGCCAGGTGTTGGCGACATGGCCGGCGCGCAGCCCGGCGGTGAGGGCCCCCAGCATGAGCTGGACGAAGAGCAGCAGGAGGGGGAGGGCGCCGGCCAGCCTCATCCGGGCCTTGCCGGCGCCGGGTGCCCGCGCCAGCCGGGCGAAGTCGCGCGCGGTCCAGAGGATGGCCGCCAGCAGGATGAGCGCCATGCCGAGATGCGCGGCCAGCATCGCCGGCTCGACATTCACCCGGGCGGTGAGGCCGCTGCGCACCATCAGCCAGCCGACCGCGCCTTGCGCGCCGCCGAGCAGCAGCAGCAGCACGAGTCGCGGGCCATAGCCGCGCGGCACGGCGCGCCTGACGGCGAACCAGAGCAGCGGGAGCGCATAGGCAAGGCCGATCAGCCGGCCCAGCAGCCGATGGACATATTCCCAGAAATAGATGTGCTTGAACGCCGCGAGCGTCATGCCCTCGTTCATCAGCACATATTGGGAACTATGCTTGTAGGCATCGAACTCGGCCTGCCAGTCGGCGGCGCTGAGGGGCGGAATGGCGCCGGTGACGGGCTTCCATTGGGTGATCGACAAGCCCGATTCGGTGAGGCGGGTGATGCCGCCCACGACGATCATCACGAGGATGAGCGCGGCGATCGCGTAAAGCCAGCGCGCAAGCGCGCGGGGCCGCCAGGCCGATGGCGCCGCGCCGGTCATGCCTCTCGACGGGGTTCCGGCAAGCTCATTCATGCCCGCCCCATGCGCCCATGGCCGGACCGGTGCAAGATCGCTCGTCGGCGGCGACCGTTATCGGCCGGTCGGCGCGTTGCGCTGCGCCTGTGAAACGCCCGCCGACCGCAAATGATATGTTGTAACTTTCATCGCGTGGGCGTAGAGCCTTGCCACCATGTCGACACTTGCCACCGCCCGTTTCCCGCGACTCGACGGCATCGCCATCGGGCTGTCCGGCCTGTGCGCGGTGCACTGCGTCGCCACGGCCGTGGCGGTCGCCCTGCTTTCCTCCGCGGCGAATCTGCTGGCCTCGCCGATCTTCCATGAAGTCGGCCTGGCCATTGCCATGGTGCTGGGCGCGGTCGCGCTGGTGCTGGGCGCGCGCCAGCATGGCATGCTGCTGCCGGTCGCCGTGGGCGCGCTCGGCCTCGGCATCATGGCGGGCACGCTCACGCTCGAGCATGGCACGACGGAGATGATCTGGTCGCTGATCGGCGTGGGGCTGCTGGCCTTCGGTCACGATCTCAACCGCCGCGCTTTCTGGTAGAAATCAGCCCTGCGGCGCCGGCAGGCGCGCAAGGATGTGCGGACCCGCCTCGGCGACGCCCGGACAGCCGGTGAGCGCCAGCGCGGCACGCAATTCACGGGCGAGCTGATCGAGCATGCCCGCGACCGCCTGTTCCCCGCCGGCCGCCAGCGCGAAAGCCCAGAGCCGGCCGATCAGCACGCCTTTCGCCCCGAGCGCGAGCATCTTCAGCACGTCGAGCCCGCTGCGCACGCCGCCATCGGCGAGCACGGTCAGCCGGTCGCCGACAGCCTGCGCAATGGCCGGCAGCGCCTGCGCCGTGCCCATCGTGGCATCGAGCTGCCGCCCGCCATGGTTGGAGACGACAAGGCCGTCCGCGCCGATGTCCGCCGCGCGGCGCGCATCCTCCACGTCCATGATGCCCTTGAGCACCAGCTTGCCCGGCCAGTGCTGGCGGATGAACTCGAGATCCTTCCAGCTCACCGAGGGGTCGAAATTGCGTCCGCTCCAGGCGAGGAAATCGGTGAGCCGCACATTGCCCTGCATGTAGCGGACAAGATTGCCGAGCGCATGCGGCCGGCCGCGCAGGCCGACATCCAGCGTCCAACGCGGATGCAGCGCCACCTGCGACCAGCGTCGCCACTGGCCGGCGAAGCCCGGCGGGCCGGAGAGGCCGGAGCGCTGGTCGCGCCAGCGCGGTCCCGGCATGGGCAGGTCCACGGTCATGAACAGGACCGGCGATCCTCCTTCCCGGACGCGCGCGAGTATGTCCATGACGACGCTGCGGTCCTTCGCGACGTAGAGCTGGAACCAGAAGGCGCGGCGCGCCCGGGCCAGCGCTTCCTCATAGGAGCAGAGCGCCACGGTCGACATGATGAAGGGAATGTCGGCCGCTTCCGCCGCGCGGATCGCCTGCGTCTCCCCGCGCCGCGCGAGCATGCCGCCCATGCCGATCGGCGCCAGCATCACCGGCATGGCCATGGACTGGCCGAACAGGCTGGTGGTGAGGTCCGATTGCGAGACATCGTTCAGCACGCGCTGGCGCAGCGTCACGGCCTGCACGGCGGCGCTGTTGCGGCGCAGGGCGATCTCGCCGAAGCTGCCGCCGTCGACATAGTCGAACAGGAAGCGCGGCAGGCGCTTGCGCGCGGCGGCGCGAAGATCGGGATATCCGTGCGGCCAGACCATCTCAGAGCGCCCGGGTTCGCTGGATAACCGCCTGAAATGCCTGCATCGCGTCTCTCCCGGCGCGCCCTTCGTCCTGCGCGCGGGCGGCCACGCTTCCTTGGCGCGGGAGCGGCCCCGATGTCCAGCCCCGGCATGCGTCGCCCGGGCGTTTCGCAACGGGACGCGTCGAGCGGATGGATCGTGCGAGGCGCGCAGAAGGGCGCGCGTCGCGCTGCCCCGCGCGGCCGCTTCTCAATGGAAATCCCGCGAACCCGGGAGCAGCCGGGCATTGCGCGGATGCCCGGCGCTGCGCGGCGCGGCGATGCGGCGCGGATGGGTCGGATGGAGGAAGACGTCCGCGCGGCTGAGCACCGGATCGGCGCGATGCGTTTGCGAGAGATGGCCGAGCAGGTCGGTGCGGTCGATGACCCGGTGCGCCATCACATGGATGACGCCCTCGCGGCTGCGCTGCACCTCGCCGTCCACGATCATCAGCCGCGCCGCCATCACGGCCAGCCGATAGCGCTCGAAGCGGCGCGCCCACAGGACGATGTTGGCGATGGCGTCCTCATCCTCCAGCGTGACGAAGATGGCATTGCCCTTGCCGGGGCGCTGGCGGACCAGCACCACGCCGCCCACCCGCACGCGCGCGCCGCCCTTCATGCCCCGCAGCGCCGCGCAGGGCGTGACGCCTTCCGCCGCGAAATGGGGCCGCAGCAGCGCCATGGGATGCGCCTTCAGGGAGAGGCGGTGGGTCTGGTAATCGGCGGCGACATGCTCGCCCGGCGTCATGGGCCTGAGCGTGACGGCCGGCTCCTCGCCCAGTTCGCGGGCGCGGGCGGCGGCGAACAACGGCAGTTCCCCGGTCGGCGTGCGGCGCACGTCCCAGAGCGCGTCGCGGCGATCCTTGCCGAGCGAGCGCATCGCGTCGGCATCGGCCAGCAGATTGAGCGCCCGGGCGGGGAGGCCGGCGCGGCGGGCAAGCGCCTCGATACTGACGAAGGGGCCGCCGGCCGCGCGCGCGTCCATGATGGCGTCGCCCCACTCTTCCTTGAAGCCGCCGATCTGGCGGAAGCCCAGGCGCAGGGCGCATGAAGACGATAAGCCCTTCCTCTTCGGAGAAGGGGTCGAGGTGGCGGTTGCCGCCTCGCGACCGGTTGCCGCGCAAGCGATGCCGCGTATCGCCTCCACTTCTTCTTCTGAAGAAGAGGGCTTTTTCATAGCCTCCACGCCATTGTCCCAGTCGCTGGCATTGACGTCGATCGGCCGGATTTCCACGCCATGCTCGGCGGCGTCGCGCACCAGTTGGGCGGGGGCATAGAAGCCCATCGGCTGGCTGTTCAGCAGCGCGCAGGTGAAGATCGCCGGATGATGGCATTTGAGCCATGCCGAGACATAGACCAGCCGCGCGAAGCTCTGGGCATGGCTTTCCGGAAAGCCGTAGGAGCCGAAGCCCTCGATCTGCCGGAAGCAGCGCTCGGCGAAATCGCGCTCATAGCCGCGCGCGACCATGCCGCCGACCAGCTTGTCGCGGAACCGGTCGATGGTGCCCAGATTGCGGAAGGTCGCCATGGCGCGCCTGAGGCCGTTGGCTTCCGCGTCCGTGAAGGCGGCGGCGGTGATGGCGAGCTGCATCGCCTGCTCCTGGAACAGCGGCACGCCGCAGGTCTTGCCGAGCACGCTGCGCAATTCGTCCTTCGGATGCGGCGGCGCGGGCGCGGGATAGTCGACCTTCTCCTCGCCGCAGCGGCGGCGCAGATAGGGATGCACCATGTCGCCCTCGATGGGCCCCGGCCGCACGATCGCCACCTGCACGACGAGATCGTAGAACTCGCGCGGGCGCAGGCGCGGGAGCATGTTCATCTGCGCCCGGCTCTCGACCTGGAAGACCCCCACGCTGTCGCCCCGGCACAACATGTCGTAGACAGCCGGATCGTCCGCCTCGATGTCCAGCTCCAGCATGTGGTCGCCCAGATCATGCGCCCGCATCAGGTCGAAGCTTTTCGCGAGGCAGGTGAGCATCCCCAGCGCCAGCACATCCACTTTCATGAGGCCGAGCGCGTCGATATCGTCCTTGTCCCACTCGATGAAGGTGCGGTCGTCCATCGCGGCATTGTGGATCGGCACCATCTCGTCGAGCCGCCCCTGGGTCAGCACGAAGCCGCCGACATGCTGCGAGAGGTGGCGCGGCAGGTTGAGGATCTGCTGCACGAAATGATTGAGCCGGGCGATTTCCGGATTGTCGGGATCGAAGCCGCTTTCCTCGACCCGCCGGCGCTCGTAGCTGGCGGCATAGCTGCCCCAGACGGTGCTCGCCATGCGCGCGGTCACGTCCTCGGAAAGCCCCAGCGCCTTGCCGACTTCCCGCACCGCGCTGCGGGCGCGGTAATGGATGACGGTGGCGGCGATGCCGGCCCGGTCGCGGCCATAGCGGCGATACATATACTGGATCACTTCCTCGCGCCGCTCATGCTCGAAATCCACGTCGATGTCCGGCGGCTCTTTGCGCTCGGGCGAGAGGAAGCGGGAGAAGAGCAGGTCATGGTGCATCGGGTCGATCGAGGTGACGCCGAGCAGGAAGCAGACGATCGAGTTCGCCGCGCTGCCGCGCCCCTGGCAGAGAATGGGCGGCTCCTGCGCGCGGGCGAAGCGCACGATGTCATGCACGGTCAGGAAATAATGGGCATAGCCTTCCGTCCGGATGAGCGCGAATTCCTTGGCGATGAGGTCCGTCACCTTCTGCGGCGGTGTCTCGCCATAGCGCCTGTGCGCCGCCTCCATGACCAGATGTTCGAGCCAGTCCTGCGCGTCCCAGCCATAGGGGACGGGCTCGTGCGGATATTCGTAACGCAGATGTTCGAGCCGGAAGCCGACGCGCGACAGGAAGATGTCCGTCTGTGCGAGCGCATCCGGGCAGGCCGCGAACAGGCGGGCCATTTCCGCCGGCGCCTTCAGGTGCCGCTCGGCATTGGCGGCAAGCGCGCGGCCGGCCTTCTGCACGGTCGTGTGGAGGCGGATGGCGGTCATGACGTCCTGCAGCGGGCGGTCCTCCGGCGCGGCATAGAGCGCATCGTTGAGCGCGATGAGCGGCACGCCGGCCTGCGCGGCCATGACCTGTGCCCCGGCCAGCGCGCGCGCGTCCCGCCCGCTCCGCTCCATGACCGCGCCGAGCCAGACGCGTCCCGGCGCGGCCGCGGCAAGACGCTGCAGCAAGGCCGCCGTCGCGCCCGGCAGCGCGATCAGCAGCAGATCGTCGATATGGTCGAGCAGATCGGCCAGATGCAGCGTGCATTCGCCCTTCTGCGCCCGGCGATTGCCGGTGGTGAGCAGGCGCGTGAGCCGGCCCCAGCCATGACGGGTGGCGGGGTAGGCGATGATGTCGCCTGTCCCGTCCGCGAAGACGAGGCGCGCGCCGGTGACGAGCTGGAAATCCTCGGGCACGGGATCGCCTTCCGCGCGGCGGCGGTCGATCTCGATCTTGGCGCGCACCACCCCGGCGACGCTGTTTCGGTCCGCGATCCCGATGCCGCGATGGCCGAGGGCGATGGCGCGCGCGACCATGGCGGCGGGCGCGGAGGCGCCGTGCAGGAAGCTGTATGCCGTGGCGGCGGCGAGTTCGAGATAGGCCGTCATGGCGCGCGCCGGGAGAAGGCGTCCCCGCCACTGGAGCGCCATGCCGCGCGGGCGCAGGCGCGAGGGACGAAGCGCGGGGCGCAGGCGCATCCAGTTGCACATGCGTGGGAGGCGGAGCCGTGATCGAACCGGCCCGCGCTCCCGCACAGGCAGGCGCTCCGGACCCGGCCGCTATGCCACTCCTGCCTGCGCGGGCGCACATGCCGTGCCCGGAGCGGGCGGGGCGCCTGTCTCGCGCCACTTCTGCGCGGGCTCCCCTCGCGGACGCAAATGTTCCGCCTTCGCGGAAGGCCTGCCTTCCGGTTGGCGTCAGGGTCTCTCATGCGAACAGCCCATGGACATACCAGTGCGGCGCATCCGTCTCACGTTCGTAAAGCCCGTCGCGGAACAGCCAGTAGCGATGGCCCGTCTCGTCCTCCACGCGATAATAGTCGCGGGTCAGGCCGGGCGCGCCGTCATGGCCATGCGGGTGCCGCCACCATTCCGGGGCGAGGCGCTCGGGCCCTTCGTGCCGGACGATCCGGTGCAGCATGCCGCGCCAGCGGAACCGGCGGGGCGGTCCATCCGGCACCTGCGCCATCACGTCGATGCGCTCGGGCGGATCGAGCAGGCTCAGGGGGCGCAGCGGCGGTTCGCCCGCCGGGCTGGCCTGCCAGCGTCCGGCCGGTTCGCGCGGCATGGCATGGGGCACGAGCCGGGTGACGCGCTCGGGCCAGTGCGTATCGCGCGGCACGAGGCGGCGCAGGCGGCGCGGCCCGGCGCGCACCGCCAGCCGGTCGAGCAGCGCCGTCAGATCGCGGGCCGGATCGCGCGCGCCGTCGAGCGCGTCCTGCGCCGCCCCGAGCGCTTCCACGGCCGGCACGGCGAGGCGCAGAATGTCGAAGCCGAAGCCGGGATCGAGCGGATCGGCGAGCGTCTCCACCCGCTCGTCGAACAGGCGCAGCACGACGGCCGGATCGCGCACCGGCTGACCGGTCTCGACGGCGAGGTCGCGCATCGCCCCGTCGCTGCGATAGAGCCGCGCGGCGAAGCGGCGGCCGCCTTGCCCTCGCTCGGCCAGGATGGCGCAGGCCGCGTCCAGCAGCGCGCCCAGCGCCGCCATCACGCTGCCGACATGCGCGACCGGCTCGGCGAACCGGCGCTCGACCTGAAGGGGCGGCGGCAGGCGGCGCGGCGTGATGCGGCTGTCCGTCCGGCACAGCAGGCGGTCGAGACGGTCGATCAATCCGGCCCCGAAGCGCGCGGCCAGCGGGCCGGGCGGCAGATCCGCCAGGTCGCCCAGCGTGACGAACCCCGCGCGGCGCAGCGCATGGCGAACGTCCGGCGCGGCATGCAGGGCAAACAGCGGCAGGTCGCGGATGGCCGCCGCCTCTCCGGACGCGCAAGCCGGCCGCCGGGGCGGCGCAGGCGCCGTGGCCGTGCGCCCGTCCGGATGGCTGGGGCGCGCGGATGGGCGCGGCGAGCGGCCGGGTGCCGCGGGGCGCGCGCGGTCGTGCGGCACGCTCGCGCCCCCACGGCTCTCGCCATAGCGCGCCAGTGCCAGCGCCGCTTCCGGACCGCTAGCCAGCGCATGGCGCACGCGCAGGCCCTGATGGCGCATGAGCGCGGCCGCATCCGCCGCCAGCGCGCCCTCGCCGCCGAACAGATGCGCGCAGCCGCTGATATCGAGGATGAGACCGTCGGGCGGATCGAGCGCGACCATCGGCGTGTAGCGCTCGGCCAGATCGGCAAGCCGGGTGAGGCAGGCGGCTTCCCTCTCGGGATCATGCGCCAGCGCCACAAGCGCCGGCACGCGTGCCCGCGCATCGGCCAGCGCCATGCCGGGCTCCAGCCCGAGCGCCAGCGCATCGGCATCGAGCGCGTGGAGGCGAAAGGCGCCCTGCTGCTTCTCGATGAAGACCAGCGGGGCAGCGAGGACTTCGTTTGAAACCGCTTCCCTGTGCGGGCGCACGCCATGGCCGAATGCGGGGTGTTCCGCCTCGAGACCCGGGCTGCCCGCCTGCGCCGCCGCATTCGGCGAAGGAAGCGCAATGCGCCTCGCGGCGCCGGCGCCCGATGGGTCGGTCAGGGCCGTCCGTTCAGACGGCGATGCGCCAGCCCGCGTCCCCGGCATCGAGGTCTCCCCCGGACGCCGGACGAGATCCGCCGCCAGAAAGGGGAAGACGAGCGCCAGGAAGCGCCGCTGGCCGGAAGATGCCTGCGTCATGATCCCATTCCACCATCCAGTCGAACCCTGCCGGACCGCCACGCCGGCGCAGCAGGGTGAGGTTGAGCATCGGATGCCCCGGCGCATCCGCGAGGAAAGGGCGGCAAGGGGCGCTCGCGATCTGCCAGCGCGTCTGCGCGGCGCTTGGCGCGGGCCGGGCGCCGTTCAGGCGCAGGAGCAGGGGCGTCACGCCCGATGCTTCGGCCGCGAGCGCCAGACGGCGGCTCGCGGTCAGGTCGAGCAGCGGCGGATTGCCGGCCAGTTCCAGCACCAGCGCGCCCGGCGCCGCGCTGCGCAAGGCGTCCACGCCCGCCCGCAGCAGCGCCTTCGCGTCCGGCAGCACGCCCAGCACCAGCCGCGCGGGATCGAGCCCGAGGTCGGCGAGGCCCGGCCCGTGCAGCGGCGCGCGGCGCTGCGCCTGCTCCTCCCGCAGCCAGAGCAGCATCGGGCCGTCCGCCCTCCCATCGTCCATCAACCGCATCGCCAGCATGATGGCGAAGCCCATGGCACTGGCTTCGTCGGCAACACTGTGCGGAAAGATCTCATGAATGCGCCCCGCCGGCAGGCCACCGCCCAGCGCGCGGTCTATGGCCATGACGCCGAGCGGGTGCAGAAGCGCCGGAGCGCCATGCCGCGCGCCGGCATGGGAGAGCATCCGTCTCAGGGCGGGGGGAAGGCGACTCGACTCATGCATGTTCTTCTTATGTTCTCAATCGTCCCGCTCCGAGTCAAGCGACCCTCGGGCGGGGCGGTGTCCTGTCCTCCTGTTCGTTCAGGGCGGATTCCAACCGATTGCGATCATGGATATTTCCCCGATCCCTGTCCGGGTATCGGGGAAATCGCCAATTCTTGGCAAATATCCTCATATTTTGGCAGGGATGTTCAAATTCGGACATCACATATTTTCTTATTAATCTATGTATTTCAAACAGATAACTGTTTGGCACGCTTAATGCACTAAGGCGGGTGCAGGCATCCCCCGCCTGAAACCCTGCATGAGTGAGGAGAAGATCGATGTCCAAGTTCACCACCGCGATCGTCGCGACCCTGGCCGTTGCCACGGCTTTCCCCGCCTTCGCCCGGGCCGATGAAGGCCAGCGCCTCGACGCACGGGTCGTCAGCCAGAATGGCGAGACCCTCTATTGCGTCTCCCGGAAGCCCGTCGGCACCCTGATTCCGAAGCGCACCTGCCAGACCGCGCAGGAATGGGCCGCCCAGGGCGCCACCGTCATCGACAGCCGCCAGGCCTTCGCGTCCAACGCCCGTTGAGACCGCTGGCCGACCCGGGACGCCGCCTCTTCCCCCTCGGAGGCGGCGTCAGCCGGGCCGGGCCTGACCGACAAAGATAAAGTGGAGACCGACATGCGACCCAACGCCCCCTCCATCGCGTCGCTTGCCGCCGCGCTTGCTTTTTCCGCCGCCACGACGCCGGCCCTTGCCGATCCCGGCCACGAGGCCGGCCGCCGCTATCAGGCCTGGACGGTCGAGACCGGTGGCGATCCCGTTTATTGCATTCACCATGAACGCGTTGATTCGCGCATTCCCATGCGCGTGTGCAAGACGAAGCGCGGCTGGATCTCGGCCGGCGCGACGGTGATCGATGCGAATGAGCCGCACTATGCGCGCAACGATCCGCACATGGCGAGCACGCATTGAGACCGGACGGATCGGGGACGCCGCGCCATCAGGCCGGCGTCCGCCGGTCGACGGCTCCTTTCCGAAGACGCCATAATTCCCCCGTCGGCGACCTTGGGAGCCACCCGTTCCGGATAGAAGCAGCTTGCGCGCGCAGGCAGAAGCCCAGGACGCAAGGGCACGTCGGCTGGGCCCTGGGCTCCTGCTTTCGCAGGAGCACGGACGCCGTTTGAGCGTCCCGTGCGGTGGGAGAGGCAAGGGCGGGTCGGGCAGGCCCGGCCTCACCCCTGGTCCTGCGCCCGCTTTCCGCGCCGCTGCCGCGCCAGGATGTTGAGCCCTTCCACCAGCGCGGAGAAGGCCATGGCGGCATAGACATAGCCCTTGGGCACATGGGCGCCGAAGCCCTCGGCGATCAGGGTCGTGCCGATCAGCATGAGGAAGCTCAGCGCCAGCATGACCACGGTGGGATTGCGCTCGATGAAATCGGCGAGCGGGGTCGCCGCGAACATCATGGCGCCGACCGCGCAGATCACCGCGATCACCATGATGGCGATATTGTCGGTCATGCCCACGGCCGTGATGATGCTGTCGATCGAGAAGACCAGGTCCAGCAGGATGATCTGGCCCACCGCCGCGGTGAAGCCGATGCCGATCGCGCCGGCATCGAACATCTCGCCCTCGTCGCGCGGGTCGATCGTGTGATGGATTTCCTTGGTCGCTTTCCAGACCAGGAACAGCCCGCCGGCGATGAGGATCATGTCGCGCCATGAGAAGGCGCGGCCGAACGCTTCGAAGACCGGGGCGGTCAACTGCATGATCCAGGCGATGGAGGCGAGCAGCCCCAGCCGCATCACCAGCGCCAGGCCGATGCCGATGCGCCGCGCGCGCACGCGGCTGTGCGCGGGCAGCTTGTTGCTCAGCACCGAAATGAAGATGAGATTGTCGACGCCCAGCACCACTTCCATGGCGATGAGCGTGGCGAGCGCCGCCCAGGCGGCGGGTTCGCTCGCTAGGGCGGCAAGGCCTTCGATCATGATCGTTCAGCCCGTGCGGACCGCGCGCGCGATTACTCGCGCTCGCCCGTGAGGTTCAGCAGGAGCTGGAAGATGTTGACGAAGTTGAGGTACAGCGAAAGCGCGCCGAACACCGCCATCTTGCTCTGCGTCTCATGACCCAGATTGGCCGCATACTGCTCCTTGATGTTCTGCGTGTCCCAGGCGGTGAGGCCCACGAACACCAGCACGCCGATGACCGAGATGGCGAACTGCAGCGCGCTGGACTGCATGAACAGATTGACCAGCATCGCGATCAGCACGCCGATCAGGCCCATCATCAGGAAGCTGCCGAAGCGGGAGAGGTCCGCCCTGGTCGTGTAGCCATAGAGGCTCATCGCGGTGAACATGGCGGCCGCGATGAAAAAGGTCTGGGCGATGCTCGTGCCGGTGAAGACCAGGAAGATCGACGCCATGGAAACGCCCATCACCGCCGCGAAGGCCCAGTAGAGCCCCTGCGCCGTCGCGGCGCTCATCCGGTCGATGCGGAAGGAGAAGAAGAAGACGAACGCCAGCGGCGCGAACATGAACACCCATTTGAGCGGGGTGCCGAAGATCGCCTGCACCAGCGCCGGCGTGGACGCGACGATGAGCGCGACGATGCCCGTCAGCAGCACGCCCGACGCCATATAATTGTAGACGCGCAGCATGTGCGCACGCAGCCCCGCGTCAAAAAGGGCCGCATCGCGCGTGCCGGTGCGCGAAAGAAGCCGATCCTGTTCGTACATGACAGATAACCTCGTTTGCCGTTGCCAAACGAGCGCCCCGCCACTGGTCCTGTCTATGTGAAAAACCAGGACCAGCATCGAGCGCACTCGATGCGGTCCGACATCACGACCGCGGAAGCGATCGCCAGAGGGGCCCGGCCCGCATTGGCAACCTATCTAGGGGCGCCGGCCGGAAAAATCAATCACGCCGTGCCGGCCGCCCCGCCGCCATCAGAGGAACAGGCGCGGCCAGTCGTCCAGGATCGCCGGCCCGCAGAGCCGCGCGCGGGCGAAGAAGCCGCTCAGTTCCGCCTTGCGGGGCGGGACGATCTCCAGGCGATGATGGTTCTGCAGGGGCATGTCCTGCGCCACGCTCCCCGCGCGCCGGACGATCCCCCGGCGGATGAGCCGGGCGATCTGGATGATGACGTCCTCGGGATCGAGCGCCAGGGCCTGCATCGCATCGTCGACCGTATAGGCGACGTCATGCATCATGTGCAGATAAAGCTCCGTGACGATCTGCAGTCCGCGATCGCCCTGCCGGATGACCGCGAGCAGCTCCGCGACGGAGCAGGCGCCGAGATAGGCATCGCGCGCGAAATCGCCGATCAGCGCGGGCGGGGGACTGTCGCGCAGCCCGTCCATGCCGGCGGGCGGGGCGGTCACCGCCGTTCCCTCGGCGGAGGGACGGAAGCGGATCGGCTGATAGGTCATGGTCTCTTCGTCCTTCTTCGGTGAAAGGGGGATCAGGCGACCAGCACCGGCACGCCGCAGCGCATCCGGTCGACCTGCACGTCGGCTTCGCCCAGGCGCACGCCGAGCAGGCCGGTGAGCTGCAGGATGAGCGGATCGAGCAGGGGCCCGAGCAGCGCGAGCTGATGCCCGACCGTGCTCACGAGACCGCCGACCGGCAGGGGCAGGCCGAGCAGCGAGACGTCGACATCGACATCGTTCATCAGCGAACTGGTGAGGCCCGTGACCAGATCGCCGGTCGCCACCGTCTTGCGGGTATGGGCCGCGATGTCCGCTTCGCTGAAGAAGACGCTCTGCGGCGTGACGCCGCCCAGCGAGAGGTCGGCCCGCGCGGTCACGCGGATGACATTCGCCACATTCGCCAGGGTCGCCGCCTTGAGAACGGGGGCGGTCGAAAGACTGGCGAGGCTGGCCGTATCCACGTCCGCGAGCGCGATCGAACCGATCGCCGGCGTCACGGACAGGCCCACGCCCCGGCTCCCCGCGCCGTCGCAGCGTATCTCGGACAGGCGCGCCTGCGCCTCGGCTAGATCGATGAGGATGGGCACGCGCAGGCTGGCCACCTGCGAAAGGCCGGAGAGCATCGACACTTCCAGATAGATGCGGCTGCGCGCGGTGCGGATCACGACGTCATGCGCGTCGGTCACGCTGAGCCAGGGCGAATGGGTGTCGCCGCGCCCGCCGAAGATCCTGAGCTTGACGCCGGTGACGCCCGGCACGCCGGCATTCAGGTCCAGCACGAACGAATCGCCGAGCGAGACTTCCAGCATGCTGCGCAGCAGCGCGAAGGCGTCCACCTCGATCCGGGTGGTCCCGTCATTGGCGCTGTTGCCGCCGATGATGCCGAGGTCGATCATGTCCGCGAGCCGTGTCTGGCGGCTGAGCTGCGGGGCGATACGCGTGAGGATTTCCCGCGTGGAGAGATCGGGCGCCGCGTCCGCCATCGCCAGCACGATGTCGCCGAGCGGAATCGTCTGGTCCAGCAGTTGCGCATAGGTGACGTCCGGCTGGCCGAGGCGCAGCTTCAGGGCGTCCGCGATTCCCAGCAGGTCGAGCCTCGCGGAGACGAGGCCCTGTCCATCCAGCACGGAGAGGTTGAGGTTCGTGCCGGCCAGGGCGGAAAGAAGATCGTTCGCCACGCCGCCGGAAAGGGACGCGAGCCGGGTGCCGATGGAGAAGGCGGCATAATCCATGCGCGCGGCCGTGGCGTGTGCGCGCACCGTCATGCTGGGCCGGCCGAGCAGCATGCGGCCGAAGAACAGCGGCACGTCCCGCGCCAGCGTCAGCCGGGCGGCATTGCTGGCCGGGGCGCCGGCGGTGAAGCGGCTGGCCGGATCGAGCGCCGCATCGCGCCGGTACTGGCCGGGCGTCAGCGTCTCGATGGTGGCATCGGGCGCGCCGCTCCGGTCGATCAGCGCCTGTGCCGCCGCCGCGCCGTCGGTGGGGACATTGCCCGCCGCGGCGGCGAGCGCGGCCGCATCGGCAATGCCCTGGAGCTGGCGCCTTGCGAGATAGGCCGACCCCAGGTCGACCGAAATGGCCGCCGTGCCGGTGAGCGCCGCCATGGACAGCGCGATGAGCGCGGCGGCCGCGCCGCGCCGATCGCATCGCAATCTGGCCAGACCGCGCGCCATCGCCTCACAGGCTCCCGAGCTTGATGACGGCGGATCGCCGGATCTGCCCCATGGGCAGCGGCACCGGCGAGGCGGTGAACAGCGGCGAATGGCCGACATCATAAGTGACCGCGACAGAATAGAAGGCGCCGTTCTGCGCGGTCGCCACATGCATCAGCTCGGCGCGCAGCAGCGGCGATCCCGCGACGCCATTGTGCACGGCATCGGCCACCAGCGCGCTGCGCTCGTCGCTGCTGATCCCCGCAAGGGCGGCACGGGCGGCTTCGTTGGCGAGCTGCTGCACGGCGCTCGCCGTGCCCAGCCATGCGCCATAGATGATGATGCCGATGATGAGGATGACAAGGATCGGCAGGCTGAGGGCGACCTCGACGAGCACTGCCCCCCGCGTGTCGGCAGGAAGGCGGGTGCCGCTTTGCCTTCCTGCCGACTGACGAACGGATGACGGCGCCGGCCACTGGCTGGGGCTGGATGGTCTGGCCGGACGCCGCTTGAGGTGACCGTCTGTCATGCCCCGATGATGGCGGGCCGGGATCAAGGACGGTTTAGCGCGGCGGAAAGCGCCTCTTGCGAAAATTACATGCCGGGAATGTTCCCGAACCCGCGTTTCGCCGGGTTGTTGCGAACAGATGGCGCGCGCTCGGCGTGCCGTTTTCGCATTATATGCATTGCGGACTTCCCCGCGCCGCGACTCAGTGGGCGACCCGGGTGGCCAGCAGGATCGCGCCTTCCGTGCCGAGTGCCCCGCGCAGCGGGGTGAGCGCGATGTCGACCGGGCGGGCGTCGCCGTCGTTGGAGATGAAGGCGGCCCGCAGGCGCTGCTCGTCGCCGCCCTGGAGCACGGCTTCGAGCGCGTGCCGGCAGGGCAGGCGATCCTCGCGCGCGACGATGTCCGCGAGCGCGACACCACGCAGCCGCGCCTCGGACAGACCGATGAGATGCGCGCAGGGCTCGTTCACCTGCTCGATGGTGCCGCGGATCGACAGCCGCATGAAGGCGATGTCGCCATGCAGGCGCATCGCCTCCAGCAGCGCCGCGCGCACATCGGCCATGCGGCTGCGCCGCACATCCTCGCTGATGTCCCGGAACATGAGCGCATTGGCATCGCCGAGCGGGAAGCTGCGGAAATGCAGCCAGCCCTCCGGCTGGAAGGGCGAGGGAATGTCCGCCGCGCTCATCTCGCTGCCGCTCACGGTCCGTCGCGCATGCGCCTCGATCAGGCTGCCGGCGGCTTCCGGCAGGGCCTCCAGCAGCGGGCGGCCCACAAGCGCCGTCGCGGACCGGCGGCACAGGGCCAGCGTCGCGCGGTTGACGAACTGGATCGTCATCGCGCCGTCGCAGAGGATCAGCGCATCGTCGATCCAGTCGGCCATGGTGCGCAGCAGGTCGGCGCCTTCCTCTCCGGCCGGGTCATGGGCCTGGCCCTGTTCGAGCGCACGATAGCCCTCGATGCCCAGCAGGACATGGGTCGGCCGGCCATGATGCGTGACGAACAGATGCCGCTGCGCCGCGGCCTCCCGGCATTCGGCGAAATTCCTGACCAGATCGGCGGCCGTCACAGCATCAACGCCGGCCGCGAGCGGCTTGAAATCTATCCCCATCGGTCTTTTCCCCCCGGCGCATTCGGCGGCGCCTGACCTCTTTTATAGTTAATCTTATATTTAACGCATTTTCAGGATGCTGCAATCGCAGATGGATGCATCCTGACTTCCAATTCGGAGGAAAGCGGCTGGCCTGAGATGGAATGGACAATTCGGGAAAGGGAAACTGCTGATCCCAGGCGAAGGAGAGGCTCTTCGCTTCTGCCCGGCCCGAACGACTTGCCTGCCGACCTGGCCTAGACGCCCAGCTCCTTCAGTAGCGCCTGACCGTCCGGGCCGCTCCAGTCGAGCGCGCCGATCACGCGGAGGATTTCCTTGCCCTGCGCGTCGTAGAGCACGGTCGTGGGCAGCGTGCCGGTGCCATAATGGAAGCCGAGCGCATTCTCGCTGTCCAGCCAGGTCCGCAGCGTCTGCAGCTTGCGCGCGGCCCAGAAGGGCGGGACCACCTCCGCCCCCTGCATGTCCTGCGAGACCGCGATCACGCTCACGCCCCTGGCGGCCGCCGCCACGGCGATGCCGTCCAGCGCGGGAAGCTCCGCCACGCAGGGCGCGCACCAGGTCGCCCAGAGATTGACCAGCATCGGCTTTCCGCCGGCGATCTGCCTGAGGGTCGCGGGCTGGCCGTCGAGCGTGGTGAAGGGCTTGTCCGGCATCGCTTCGCCCTTGTGACTGCGATCGACCACATGGCGGAAGGCTTCGCCGCCGCCGGCGTCGTTGCCCCCGCCCGGGGCGGCCTCGTCGCCGGTCACTTCGTCCGGCGTCGCCCCATTGGCCGCATCGAGCGTGTTCCCGCCGCCTTGCGCGCTTCCGCCGGAGGGCCTATCGCACCCGCCCAGGGCCAGCGACAGGCCGGCGACAACAGCGAGGATCGTGAACTTACGCATGGCGGACTCCGTCTCGGGCGGCGCGAACAGCATGTGGGGTGGCCGTTTTGCGGACGGCCCCGCCGCGGTGATGCGCGAGATAAATGCCTCACTCCCGTTCGACAAGCGGCTGTGGAAACAGGACGTCGCCGGTTCCATCGCCCATGCCCGCATGCTGGGCGCGCAGGCCATCCTCAAGCCGGAGGAAGTGGACGCCATCGTCGCCGGGCTGGAGGCGATCCGCGCCGAATATGAAGCGGGCGACCTGCCGACCGATCTGGACCTCGAAGACATCCACATGGCGACCGAGGCGCGCTTGGCGGAGAAGATCGGCCCCGTCGCCGGCCGCCTGCACACCGCCCGTTCGCGCAACGACCAGGTCGCGACCGACTTCCGCCTGTTCGTGCGCGATGCCATCGACGAGGTGGATGCGAGCCTCGCCACGCTCCAGCGCGCGCTGGTCGACCGGGCGGAGGAGCATGCCGACGCCGTCATGCCCGGCTTCACGCATCTGCAGAGCGCCCAGCCGGTGACGCTCGGCCATCATCTCATGGCCTATCACGAGATGATCGCGCGGGACCGCTCGCGCTTCGCCGATGCGCGCAAGCGCATGAACCTGTCGCCGCTCGGCGCAGCCGCCCTTGCCGGCACCGGCTTCCCGACCGACCGGCATATGACGGCCACGGCGCTCGGCTTCGACGGCCCCACGCGCAACAGCCTCGATTCGGTGTCGGACCGCGATTTCGCGCTCGATTATCTGATGGCGGCCACCCAGTGCAGCCTGCACCTCTCCCGCCTCGCGGAAGAGTTCGTCATCTGGGCCAGCCAGCCCTTCGGCTTCATCGCCCTGCCGGACGCCTATTCGACCGGCAGCTCGATCATGCCGCAGAAGCGCAACCCGGACGCGGCCGAGCTGGTGCGCGGCCATGCCGGGCGGATCATGGGCTGCATGACGAGCCTGTGCGTCACCATGAAGGGCCTGCCGCTCGCCTATTCCAAGGACATGCAGGACGACAAGCCGCCGCTGTTCGAGGCGCACGACCTGCTCGGCCTCTCCATCACCGCGATGACCGGCATGATCGGGACCACGCGCTTCCGCACCGACCGGATGCGCGCGCTGGCCGAAAGCGGCTTCGCGACGGCGACCGATCTCGCCGACTGGCTGGTGCGCGAGGGCGACGTGCCGTTCCGCGAGGCGCATCATATCACCGGCCGGGCGGTGAAGGCGGCGGAGGAAGCGGGCGTGGCGCTTGCCGACCTGCCGCTCGAAACCCTGCGGTCCATCGATCCGCGCATTGACGAACGCGTCTATGCGGTGCTCACTGTCGACGCCTCGGTGGCGAGCCGCCGCTCCTATGGCGGCACCGCGCCGGAGCAGGTGCGCGCCCGCATCGCCGAGGCGCGCGCCGCGCTGGACCGGGAGGACGGCCGATGATGAAACGCTGCGCGATTCTGGTCCTGCTGGCCGCGACGGCGGGCTGCGGCTCGGTCGTCGAGCTGCGTCCGAAGCAGGGCATGGAGCCGATCCCCGCCGCCTATGCCGCAGACAAGCCCGAGACACCGACCCAGCTCATGACGCCCGACACACAGGCCCAGCCCGATCGCCAGGCCGATCTCATCACCCGCTCGGTCGAGCGCCAGCCCGATCCCTTCGACCTGCCGCCGGGCTCGAAGCCCGAACCTCCACAGGATTGAGGGACGCCTCGGCTCCTCCCCGGAACGGGGAAAGGGACCGCCTGCAAAGCCGGTGGTGGCGGGGAATAACCCACCCTCGCGCCACCCCCCACCATGCGTCGCATGGTCCCTTCCCCGTGCCGGAGAGGATCGGGGTGATCGCCGCCTCCCCCCTCTCATCGCCCGCGGGCGCAATTCCCGGTTCCCAACGGGCCGGCCTGCCTCTAGGGGCCAGCGTCATGGATCATTTCGCTTATCGGGACGGCATTCTCCATGCCGAGGATGTGCCGCTCGACCGGATCGCCGAGGCGGTCGGCACGCCGGTCTATGTCTATTCGCGCGCGACGCTGGAGCGCCATGCCCGCGTCTTCCGGGAGGCGCTGGCCGCGCTCCCGCGCGCGCACATCGCCTTCGCGATCAAGGCCAATCCCAATCTCGCGGTGCTCAGGGTGCTGGCGCGGCAGGGCTTCGGTGCGGACATCGTCTCGGGCGGCGAGATGAAGCGGGCGCTGGCCGCGGGCATGCCGGCGCGCGACATCGTTTTCTCCGGCGTGGGCAAGACGCGCGCGGAACTCGTCCAGGCGATCGAGACCGGCATCGGCCAGGTCAATATCGAGCTGGAGGAGGAGGGCCATGCGCTCGCGGCGCTCGCCCATGCGCGCGGCCGCGCCATGGACGCCGTGCTGCGCGTCAATCCGGATGTGGACGCGGGCACGCACGCCAAGATCTCCACCGGCATGAAGGAGAACAAGTTCGGCGTGCCGATCGACGAGGCCGGCGCCATCTTCGCGCGGCTGGCGGCGCTGCCGGGGCTCAGGATGCGGGGCGTGGCGCTGCATATCGGCAGCCAGCTCCTCGATCTCGATCCGCTGGAGGCCGCCTATGGCAAGGTCGGCGCGCTGGTGGCGCAGTTGCGCGCGGCGGGTCATGCCGTCGACCGGGTCGATCTGGGCGGCGGCCTCGGCGTGCCCTACCGGCGCGAGGAGGTGCCGCCATCGCCCGCCGACTATGGCGCGATGGTCGCGCGCGCGACGCGCGGCTGGGACGTGACGCTCTATTTCGAGCCGGGCCGGGTGATCGTCGGCAATGCCGGCGTGCTGCTCACCCGCGTCATCTGGGTGAAGCCGGGCGTCATCCGTCCCTGGGTGATCGTCGATGCCGCGATGAACGACCTTGCCCGCCCCGCCATGTATGATGCCTGGCATGATTTCGAGGCGGTCGCGCCGCGCGGCGGGCGCATGGAGGCGAACATCGCCGGTCCCGTCTGCGAGAGCGGCGACACCTTCGCCAAGGCGCGGGAGATCGATGTGGTCGAAGCCGGCGATCTCGCCGTCTTCCGCACGGCCGGCGCCTATGGCGCGACCATGGCGAGCACCTACAACAGCCGTCCGCTCGTGCCCGAGGTGATGGTCGATGGCGATCGCTTCGCCATCGTGGCCGACCGCGTTCAGCCCGAAGCGCTGATCGCGGCGGAGCGCGTGCCGGATTTCCTGCAGGACTGAGCGGGGGCGGTCGCGCGGGACGCTGGCGGTGACGTCAGCGCCTTTGCGCGCCCCGTCGCCTTTGCGCGCGTCCGGCGCTAACAAGCGGGGATGCACAGTCTCCCGCTCTTCCTGAAGCTCGCCGGCCAGCCCGTCATCCTTGTCGGCGACGGCGAGGCCGCGCGCGCGCGCGGGCGGCTGATCGCGCGGGCCGGCGGGGTGGCGATCGGGGCGGACGATGCCGACGCGGCGCGGGCGCGGATCGCCTTCATCGCGCTGGCGGACGACATCCAGGCGGAGGTCATGGCCACCGAACTCAAGGCGCGCGGCCTGCTCATCAATGTCGCGGATCGCCCGGCGCTGTGCGATTTCACCATGCCCGCCATCGTCGACCGCGATCCGGTGATCGTTGCCGTCGGGACGGGCGGGGCGTCGGCGGGACTCGCCAAGGCCGTGCGCCAGCGCATCGAGCGGCTGCTGCCCGCCGGGCTGGGCGCGATGGCGCGGGCGCTCGCGGACGCACGCGGGGCGATGCGCGCGCGCTGGCCCGATCCCGCCGCGCGGCGCCATGCGCTGGACGCGGCGCTGCGCGAGGGCGGCGTGCTCGATCCGGTCGCCGGGCAGGGCGCGGGCGCGGTCGAGGGCTGGCTCGGCGGGGAAGCCGCGCCGGCGGCCGACCGCACCGAGACGGTCGATCTGCGCTCGGCCGATCCGGACGACCTCACCCTGCGTGCGGCGCGCCTGCTTGGCGAGGCCGATCGCATCCTGCACGATCCGGCGGTTCCCCCCGCCATCCTCGCGCGCGCGCGCGCCGATGCCTCGCGCATCCCGCTGCGTCCCGGCGCGACGCCCGGGCCGCAGCCGGGGCTGACGCTGATCCTGCGCTTTACAGCGATGTAATTGGCGCCAGGGCGCGGCGCTGCCCTAGCCTTGGCCCGGCGGACAATCCGCCGACGAGGGAGAAAAGCCATGCCAGTCCATGTCGCGCCCCAGGCGCTTTCCATTGCCGACCTGCCGCTGATCGAAGGCGAGGCCGCGCTGTTCGACGCCGCGATCGATCCGGCCGCGATGCAGATCGCCGCCGATCAGATCATCATCTCGCTGGTCGTCAATCCGTGAGCCGGGCGGCAGCGGCCGACCCGCGCGGGCGCGAGGCAAGCCGCTGGCTCGCCGCGCAGGTCGCCGCCGCTGCCGCCGCACCTACCGTGGCGGAAGCCGGCCACAGGCTCGCGCCGCTGTTCCGCGAGACCGGCTGGCTGGGCGCGCTCGCGGAAGCCTGGCTAACGCCGATGGCGCGCGATGCCGCCGCCGCGCCGGTCCTGCCGGCCATGCGCAATGGTCCGGTCGTCAACCTGACGCTGGCCAGCGCCCCGCCGGTCCTGCTGCTGCTGACGCTGATCGAGGGCCATGCCGAGCGGCCGGACCTGCCGGAGATGGCGGCGCCAGCCATCGGCTTTTCCGGCACGCAGGCGCTCTATCGGCTGCTCTCGCCGCATCCGCTCGCGGCATCGCTGGGCCGGATCGGCCGGGACGGCCGATGCCGCACGCGCAGGGTGGAGCTTCGCCCCGACCGGCCCCTGTCGCTGGACGAACGCCGCCTTGCCCTGCGGATCGCGCCCCAGGCGCGCGCCGCCTTGCTGCTGCGCGCCCGCATCACGCGCCGTCCGGCGCCCCCGGTGCGGCATTTCGCGGTCACGACCGGCTGTCCGCTCGGCACCGTGCAAGGCGATGACGGCTTCGCCCGGACGGCCATGCTGCTCTCCGTCCTGCGCGCGATGGGCGCGCGGCAGGCCGTGCCGCAGATGATGGCGCTGCTCGACCGGACTTCCGGGCCGGATCGGTGGATCGTGATGCGCGAGCTTCTCGCGCTCGATGCCCCGGCGGCCTGGCCGGCGCTGGTCCGCATGGCGGCGGCCGAGCCGGACCACGCGGTGCGCCGGGCCGCGCGCGGCGTGCTGGCGCGCCATGCGGCCACGAACCCTGTCGCGGATGGCGCGCCGTGCCTCGCCTGATCGCGTGCGAGACCGCCACCGCCGCCGATCTGGCCGATCTGGTCGACGCGTGCCGCCGCCCCGCTTTCGACGGAGGCAGCGAGGCGGGTCTGGCTTCCGTCGCCCCGGTGCTTCGCGCGCTCGGCAACAACCGCCGCTTCCTCGCCGATTTCGCGCTGGAGGCGCTCAAGGAGCAATGCCGCACGCAACTGGCCACCAACAGCTATTCGCCGCAGGTGCTGCTGCTCCATCCGCCCGGGGACGGCTTCTTCCTGCGCGCGAACATCTGGCCCGGTCCGGACGATCCGGTGCTGCGGTCGAGCGGTCCGGCGAGCTTCTTCTACCGCATGCCGCATGACCACAGCTTCGATTTCCTGACGCTCGGCTATGCCGGGCCGGGCTACTGGTCGGACTATTATGAGGTCGATCCGGCCCGTGTCGCGGGCCTGCCCGGCGAGGCGGTGGACCTGCGCTTCGTCGAGCGCAGCCAGCTCTCGCAGGGCAGGATGCTGCTCTACCGCGCCAATCGCGACATCCACGACCAGATGCCGCCCGAGAGCCTTTCCGTCTCGATCAACGTGATGCCGCTCAATCCCGCCCAGCGCGGGCGGCGGCAATATCTGTTCGATGTGGCCGCGCGCCGGATCGTGCAGGGCATGACCGCGACCGGGGCGGAACTGCTGCTGCGGCTCGGCGTCACGCTCGATGCCGGCAATGGCCGCGACCTTGCCGAGACCTATATGCGCGCGCATCCCGATCCGCGCATGCGCATCGCCGCCTGGTCGGCCATCGAAACGAGCCTTCCCACCCGCGAGGCGCGCGGGCAATGGGCGGAGGCCGCGTTGCGGACGGACTGCCCGCATCTGCGCCGCGCCGGTGCCCGCGCTCGCGATCTCATCCGGTCCGGACCGGCTTCTTCCCTCGCGATCGGCGATTCGTCCTAGCGTCGGTTCCGCGCATGGGGAGGCGCATCGAGGGGGACGTGCAGCGGCTCGACATCATCATCGGGGAGGGCGCGTCCGGCGCGCGAGGCGGCATGGCGGCCCCGTCCGACGGCTTTCTCGATGCGTTGCGGGCCGCGCTGCACGAGGCGGGCGTCGCGACCCATGTCCGCCGGCCCGGCGTGCCCGGCCTGCCCGACGAGGACGCGGCGCTTGCGCCGGCGATCGTCTGGCAGGCGCAGGACGACGCGCTCGCACGGGCCCGGCTGCTGGCGATGGGCGCGGGGGATGTGACCGGCCCCTGGATGCATCCGGCCGAAGCATTGGCGCGGGCGCTGCGCCTTGCGCGACCGACCCGGACCGCGCCGCCCGGCACGACCCTGACGCTCGGCGATCTGGAGATCGACCTGATCGAGCGCGAAGCCCGGCGCGACGGGCGGACGCTCGGCCTGCTCCAGCGCGAGTTCGAGCTGCTGCATCTGCTCGCGCGGCGTGCCGGTCGCCCGCAATCGCGCGAGACGCTGCTGCGGGATGTCTGGCGCCTGCGGTTCGATCCCGGCACCAATGTCGTGGAAGTCCATGTCTCCCGCCTGCGCGCCAAGCTCGACCGCGACTATCCCTGGCCGATGCTGCGGACGGTGCGCGGAGCGGGCTACGCGCTGATCCCGGCCATGCAATCCGCCCGGCGGGCGGACGCGGAGATCGGCGATCCCATTTGCGCCCGGTCATGACGGCCATGCCCCCTTCAGCCGGCAGGTGACAGCCGTCTTCCGAGCGCCTAGATTTGCGGGCGACATTCCTTATCCCGCGAGTTTCCCCGCATGACCGGATCGACCGTTCTCGAACAGGTGCCCATTCTCTCCCTCGCCGATCTGAGCGCCGACGCGTTCGCGCAGGCGATCGGCACGAGCTTCCGCGACTATGGTTTCGCGATGGTCAGGGACCATGGCATGGATGCCGGTCTCATCGCGCGCGGCTGGGCGCTGGCAAAGGCCTTCTTCGCCCTGCCCGAGCCCGTGAAGCGCGCCTATCTCGTGCCCGGGGGCGCGGGCCAGCGCGGCTACACCGCTTTCGGCACGGAGATCGCCAAGGGCGCGACGGAGAATGATCTCAAGGAATTCTGGCATGTCGGCCGCGAGCTGCCCGCCGGCCATCCGCTCGCGAGCGAGATGCCGCCCAACATCTGGCCGGCGGAAGTGCCCGGCTTCCGCGAGACGTTCGACGCGCTGTTCGCCGCCTTCGACGCGACCGGCGCGAAAATCCTCTCGGGCGTGGCGCGCTATCTGGGCCTCCCCGCCGACTGGTTCGACGCGAAGATCGACGAGGGCAACTCCATCCTGCGCCTGCTCCATTATCCGCCGGTCTCGGCGCAGGCGCCGGGCATCCGGGCCGGCGCGCATGAGGACATCAACCTCATCACGCTCCTGCTCGGCGCCGAGGAAGGCGGGCTGGAACTGCTCACCAAGAGCGGCAACTGGATTCCCGCCACGCCCCCGCCGGGCGCGCTCGTCATCAATGTGGGGGACATGCTGCAGCGCCTCACCAATCATGTCCTGCCCTCGACCAGCCACCGCGTGGTCAACCCGCCCGTCGAGCGCCGCCATCTGTCGCGCTATTCCATGCCCTTCTTCCTGCATCTGGAGCCGGGCGTGATGATCGAGGCGCTGCCGCAATGCGTGACGCCCGACAATCCCCTGCGCGAGCCGCCGATCACCGCGCACGACTATCTGCATGAGCGCCTGCGCGAGATCGGGCTGAAGAAGGGGTAGTCAGGCCCGCCCGCGCGGGGACATCGCCCCTGCGCGCGGTCAATGCGCCTCGGGCATGTCGATCTTCACGGCGGTGGTCTGGATGGGCGTCAGCAGAAACAGCGCCGCGCTGACGAGCCCCAGTGCGCCCCAGACATATTTCCGGGCCCTCAGGTCAACAATGGCCCGCACGACGCAGAACAGGCATGCGCCGGCCAGTCCGATCCACCAGAGCAGCATCATCCACGCCGCGCCCTGCGTCACGGCCGCGCGCGCGTCAGCGTGATGCCGATCTTCTCGCCCCGCTCGGAAAGCGCGAGTTTCACGATCTTCACCGTCACGCGCAGCGCCTTCCTGTCCTGCAGGAAGATGGTGTCGATGATGTGATCGGCGACCGCCTCGATCAGCGTGAAATGCTGGCCGCGCGTGATGGCCGTGGTCGCGGCATGCTTGATGTCCATATAGTTTTTGGACGCGGTGAGCGGCGTGTTGGGCTCGTAATGGCGCGCATGCTTCAGCAGCACGCTGACGCTGATGCGCAGCGGCTGCGGCAGGTGCGTCTCTTCCGAATAGATGCCGGTCAGCACGTTCACCTCGAGATCGTCGATCTCGAGCAGCAGCATGTCGTCCATCGATGTCCCGCTCGCGGCCTGGATCATGCCTGCCTCATATTGTCCTTTTCATTTGGGCGCGAGCCGCTAAGGCCGCCGCCTCGGGCGCTATTGCCCGGTTGCGGGACGGACGGCAAGCGGTGACGATGATCGGGCCATTGGCGGGAACGGGGGACGCGGCGATCGCCGGGCTGCTCGATGCGGCCTTCGGCCCGGACCGCCATGGCCGCACGGCCTATCGCATCCGCCTCGGCATGGCCTGGCTGACGGACCTCAGCTTCGCCGCGCAGGATGAGGCCGGGCGCCTCATCGGCACGCTGCAATGCTGGCCGGTGGCGCTGCATGGCGCCGACGGCCTGCAGACGCCGCTCATCATGGTCGGTCCGGTCGCCGTGCTGCCGGACGAGCAGCGCCACGGCATCGGCCGCGCGCTGATGGACCGGCTGGTCGAGACCGTCGACGCCGCGCCGCGCGAGCCGCTCGCGATGATCGGCGATCCGGAATATTATGGCCGCTTCTGGGGTTTCACCGCCGATGCGACCGGCGGCTGGGATGCGCCCGGCCCGGTCGAGCGGCACCGGCTGCTGACGCGCGGCGCGGCGGACCTGCCCCGGCAGGGCATGCTCGGCCCCCGGCGCCCCGTGACCGCGCCCGTCGAAAGGACGGGCTGAGCGTCCACCTTTGCCAAGCCGGCCCTGCGCGCCTATCTCGGGGCCGCGATGACCATTCCGCCTGCCCTCCCGACCGAACCGGCGATCGCCGGCCTGCCCGATGACGCGGGGGAGGGCGTGCGCTATCCGGTCGAGCAATGGCATCCGCCCCATTGCGGCCACAGCCATATGCGGATCGACGCGGAGGGGCGCTGGTTCCACGAAGGCCGGCCGATCCCGCGCCCGGCGCTGGTGCGGCTGTTCGCGCGGCTGCTGCGGCGCGAGCCCGATGGGCGGCATGTGCTGGTCACGCCGGTCGAGATGCTCGACATCGATGTGGAGGACGCGCCGCTGATCGCCATGGACATGGCGAGCGAAGGCGAGGCCCGGTCGCGCCGCCTGCGCTTCCGCATCGGCGCGACCGGCGACTGGATCGACGCCGACGCCGCCCATCCGATTCGCGTCGCCGAAGGACCAGCCGGTCCCCGGCCCTATCTGGATCTCGATGCCGGTCTTTCCGCGCGGATTGCCCGGCCGGTCTATTATGCGCTGGCGGAGGCTGCGCTGGCGGAAGGCCATGTGCCGGCGGGCCTGTGGAGCGGCGGCATGTTCCATGCGCTGGAGCCCGGCCCGTGACCCTGCGCCAGCGGCTCGCCGCCGCGCTCGCGCCCGAGCTGGACCAGGCCCATGTGATGGACGTCAATCTCTACATGGACCGGCCGATGCCGACGGGGCCGTTCACGCCCGCCGCCGTGCTCATCGCGATCACCGACCGGCCCGAGCCCGGCATGCTCCTCACCCAGCGCAATCCGGGCCTGCGCGCCCATGCCGGGCAGGTCGCGCTGCCGGGCGGGCGGCTGGACCCCGAGGATGCCGATGCCGTGGCCGCCGCGCTGCGCGAGGCGGAGGAGGAAATCGCCCTGCCCCGCGACAAGGTGGAGGTCATCGGGCGCTCGGACATCTTCCGCACGGGCACCGGCTTCGAGATCGCGCCCATCGTGGGCATCGTCCCGCCCGACCTGCCGCTGCATCCGGCCGAGGCGGAAGTGGACGCCATCTTCGAGGTGCCGCTCGCCTATCTGCTCGACAGCGCGAATGTCATGCTCAAGACGGTCGAATGGGAAGGGCGCACGCGCAGCTATTATGAATATATCTGGCCCGAACGGCGGATCTGGGGCGTGACGGCGGCCATGCTGGTCAATCTCGCCCGCCGCATCGCCGCGGTCGAGGCCGGTCCCGTGGGGTCGCGGTGATGCGCGTGCTGCCCGATCATCTGCCGCCGGCCGGCTGGCGGACCCGGCCCGGCCTCGCGGAGCTTTGCGCCATCCTCGGCGCGCCGGGCGGCGAGGCGCGGTTCGTCGGCGGCGCGGTGCGCGACGCGCTGCTCGGCATCGACGCCAAGGATGTGGACATCGCCACGATCCACCGGCCCGACGAAGTGATCCGGCGCGTCCGCAAGGCGGGCTTCAAGCCCGTGCCCACGGGCATCGCGCATGGCACGGTCACGGCCGTGCTGCATGGCTGGCCGGTGGAGATCACCACGCTGCGTCGCGATGTCTCGACCGACGGCCGGCGCGCGACCGTGGCCTTCGCGGACGACTGGCGCGAGGATGCGGCACGGCGCGACTTCACCATGAACGCGCTCTATGCGGAGCCGGATGACGGCACGCTGCACGATTATTTCGGCGGCCTTGCCGATCTCGCCGCCCGGCATGTGCGCTTCATCGGCGATCCGCGCGCGCGGATCGACGAGGATCATCTGCGCATCCTGCGCTATTTCCGCTTCGTCGCCCGCTTCGGCACGCTGGACCGCGACAGCGCCGATTATGCGGCCTGCGTCGATCGGGCGCCGAGCCTGATGGCGCTCTCGCGCGAGCGCATCGCGGACGAACTGCTGCGCCTGCTGGCATTGCCCGATCCGGCCGAGGTGGTCGGGGCCATGGTGGCGGATGCGATCCTGCGTCCGGTCGTGCCGGAGATCGGCGCGGCGGGCGTCGCCGGCCTGCGCGCGCTGATCGCGGCCGAGCGCGAGGCCGGCATCGCGCCCGATCCGTTGCGTCGCCTCGCGGCCCTGCTGCCGCGCGATGCGGCGCTGGCCGACCAGATCGGCGCGCGCCTGCGCTTCTCCAACAAGGCGCGGGCGCGCCTGCGGCACGCGCTCGAGCCGGTGGAGGCGGCGGACCCGCACGGGCTCGCCTATCTCATCGGCACGGCCGGCGCGGTGGACCAGATCCTGCTCGGCTTCGCCTTCTCGCCGGACGCCGCCGCGCCGCTGCAGGCATGGGCGGTCCCGAAGCTGCCCCTTTCGGGCGGCGACATCATCGCCATGGGACTGACGCCGGGGCCGCAGGTGGCCGCGACGCTGCAGGCGCTGGAACGCCAGTGGATCGCGGCCGGCTTCCCGCCCGCCGAGGAGACGCGCGAGCTCGCCCGTCAGCTCGTCGCGGCGGCGCTGCGCTCGGCCCAGTAGCGGAACGCCTCGATCGCCGGCAGCGGCCGGGCGAAATGATAGCCCTGCCCGTAGTCGCAGCCGAGCGCGGCCAGCGCCTGCGCCGTCTCGGGCCGTTCGATACCCTCGGCGGTGGTCTGCATGCCGAGCGCGCCGGCGAGGCTGATCATCGCGCGGATGATCGCCACCTTGTCCTCGTCCTCCGTCATGTCCGACACGAAGCTGCGGTCGATCTTGAGCAGGTCGATCGGCAGCGACTGGAGGCTGGCGAGATTGGAGAAGCCGGTGCCGAAGTCGTCCATGGCGACCGTGACGTTCATCGCCCGCAGCGCCGCGAGGAGCTGGCGGGTCTTGTCGGGATCGGTGATGAGCGCGCTTTCGGTCAGCTCGATGCTGATGCGGGCGCCGTCGATGCCGGCATAGCGCAGCGCTTCCTCGACCGCGCGGGGCACATTGTCGCGGACCATCTGCACCGGCGAGAGATTGACGTTCATGGTGATCGCCAGCGGCGCGCCATGGCGGCGGTCCCAGTCGGCAAGCGTCTGCGCGCATTCGCACAGCGCCCAGCGGCCGAGCGGCACGATCAGGCCCGATTCCTCGGCGACCGGGATGAATTCCGCCGGCGAGACCTGTCCCAGCACCGGATCGGTCCAGCGCGAGAGCGCCTCGAAGCCCTTCACGGCGCCGGTCTGCAGATCGATCAGCGGCTGGAAGACGAGGCTGAGCGCGCCCTGCTCGATCGCCTCGCGCAGGCGGTTCTCGATGGTGAAGCGCTGCAGCGCCTCGCGCAGCACATGCGCGCGATAGACCTCCAGCGTGCCCGAGCGCTTGGCGCGCTTGACCGCCGCCTGCGCCTGGCGAAGCAGATTCTCGACATCGTCGTCCTCGTCCTGCGCCAGCGCGCAGCCGACCGCGACCTCGATGTTGATGAGATAGGTGGACAGGCGGATCGGCGATTCGAACGCCCGGCTGATCCGCTCCGCGATCTGCAGCACTTCCGAGAGGCCATGGCCGACATGCGCGAAGATGGCGAATTCATTGCCGCCGATGCGCGCCAGCACGTCGCCCGCCCGCAGCACGCCCTTCACGCGCCGCGCCACGGTGATGATGAGTTCGTCGCCCGCCATGGCGCCGAGCGATTCATTGATGCGGCTGAAGCGGATCAGGTCGAAGGCGATGATGGCGTGGCCGGCCTTGCCCGGCATCATGTCCCGGTTCGCCACCAGCAGCTCGGTCTCCTCGACGAAGCCGATGCGGTTGGGCAGCGAGGTGAGGCTGTCCGTCAGCAGTTCCTTGCGCAGCGTGCTTTCCGCCTTGCGCTCGCTGGTGCGGTCCGTGGCGGTGAAGAGCAGGCGCGCGTCCGCTTCCCCCGGCGCTTCCACCCATGTCAGGGTGCAACTGAACACCCGGGCGCCCAGCCGTCCCTGGAATTCGAGCTCGAAGCGGTCCGACGCGCGGCGCTGGCGGAACATGGCCAGCGCCCGCTCGCGCCAGTCGAAATGGCGGCCGGGGCGCAGGTCGAGCGGCATGATCGCGGTTTCGAGATCATCGGCGAAGCGGGCGAACTCGTCATTGACGGCGACGAGAGCGATCGTCCCGTCGGTCTCGAGCGAGAGCAGCGCGGCCGGATAGGGGAAGGCGCGCAGCAGCGCGTCCATCCCCGGATAGGCCGTGCGTCCGAGTACGGTCGCGGTGCACGAACGGGCCGCGCGCGGCGCGGGGGCCACGTTCGTCCCTGTGTCATCGCGTTTCGCGCGGGCGTTCATAATGCACGGCATAAGCCTGCCGTGGTAAATGAAGACTAAAGCACGGCTGGCCCGAACAGAAAATTGTCGGATGCTCAATCATATAGGGCCGCGCTTATGACCGCATTGCCGATGAGCGTCCGTGCACGGCCGGCTTTCGTTCGGCGAAGCGCCCTTCAGTCGAAACGATTGTCGCGCGGGAAGCCGGTGGGCGGCATCCGGCCGGCCGCCCCGCGCGCCGCCCGCCATGGCAGGAGGTCGGTTTCCGTGCGCGTCCGCCCGCTGTCGCCGCCCATGGTCCAGCTCAGGCCCTGCGCCAGCACCAGCGTCGTCGCGTCGGACAGGCCCCCGTCGCGATAGCGCTGCAGCGTCACGCCCTGTCCGCGCGTCATTTCCGGCAGTTCCGAGAGCGAGAAGACGACGAGCTTGCGATTTTCGCCGATGACCGCGGCCGAATCGGCGCCTTCGACGACCGGCCGCACCACCTTCAGCACGGCATTGCCCTTGAGGTTGACGACCTGCCGCCCCTTGCGCGTCTCGGCGATGATGTCCGCCATCGGCGCCAGGAACCCGCGCCCGTCACTCGCGGCGAGCAGGAGCCTGCCCTCGGCGCGCGCGGGCAGCAGCGCGACGATGCCGGTCTCGTTGGCGAGGTCGATCATCAGCCGCACCGGCTCGCCGAAGCCGCGCCCGCCCGGCAGCTTGTCGGCGCCCAGCGTATAGAAGCGCCCGTCCGTGCCGGCGAGCAGCAGCTTGTCGGTCGTCTGGGCATGGAAGGCGAAGGCCGGCCCGTCGCCTTCCTTGAACTTGAGCGTCTCGGTCGAGGCGAGGTCGACATGGCCCTTCATCGCGCGGATCCAGCCGCGCTGGGACATGATGACGGTGATCGGCTCGCGCTCGATCATCGCTTCCAGCGGGATGTCGCGCGTGGGCGCGGCTTCCTCGATGCCGGTGCGCCGGTCGCCGGTGCCGCTCTCGGGCGTGTAGCGCTTGCGCAGCGCCGCCAGGTCGCGCTTGAGCCGCGTGCGCTGCCGCGCCTCGCTGCCCACCAGCTTGTCCAGATCCTCGCGCTCGGCGGCCAGATCGTCCCGCTCGCGGCGCAGCTCCATCTCCTCCAGCTTGCGCAGGCTGCGCAGCCGCATGTTGAGGATCGCCTCCGCCTGCCGGTCGGTGAGCTGGAATTCCGCCATCATCACCGGCTTGGGCTCATCCTCGGTGCGGATGATCTCGATCACCCGATCGAGATTGAGATAGGCGATGATATAGCCGTCGAGCAGTTCCAGCCGGCTGTCGATCTGCTCGATGCGATGCCGCGCGCGGCGGATCAGCACGATGATCTGATGATCGAGCCAGGCGAGCAGCAGGGGCTTCAGCCCCATCACGCGCGGCGTGTTGCTCGCGTCCAGCACGTTCATGTTGAGCGGGAAGCGGCTCTCCAGGTCGGACATTCGGAAAAGCCCGTCCATCAGCACCTGCGGATCGACCGTGCGCGCGCGCGGCTCCAGCACGATGCGCAGCGTCTCGTCGGATTCGTCACGCACGTCCGCGAGGATGGGCAGCTTCCTGTCCGCGATGATCTGGGCGATCTGCTCGATGAGCTTGCCCTTGGCCACGCCATAGGGAATCTGGTCGATGACCGCGATCCAGGTGCCGCGCCCTTCGTCCTCGCGGTGCCAGCGCGCGCGCACGCGCAGGCTGCCGCGCCCGGTCGCATAGGCCTCCGAAATGACCGCCGGCGGGTCGACGAGGATGCCCCCGGTCGGGAAGTCCGGTCCGCGCATCAGGTCCATGAGCTGTTCGTGCGTGGCGCCCGGCCGGTCGATCAGCAGCGCGGCGGCGTCGATCACCTCGCCCACATTGTGCGGCGGGATGCTGGTCGCCATGCCGACCGCGATGCCCGAGGCGCCATTGGCGAGCAGGTTGGGGAAGAGACCCGGGAAGATGTCCGGCTCTTCCTCCTCGCCATTGTAGGTGGGGCGGAAATCGACCGTGCCTTGGTCGAGCCCGGCCATGAGATCGGCGGCCGCCTGCGTCAGCCGCGCCTCGGTGTAGCGCATGGCCGCGGCATTATCGCCGTCGATATTGCCGAAATTGCCCTGCCCGTCGACCAGCGGCGTGCGGAGGGAAAAGTCCTGCGCGAGGCGGACCATGGCGTCATAGACGGACTGGTCGCCATGCGGGTGGTATTTGCCGATGACATCGCCCACCACGCGGGCGCATTTCTTGTAGGCGGTGGTGTTGCGGGCCGGATTGGCGACCAGCACGTCGGGCTGCGCGCCCGCCGGCTCCAGCCGCAGCAGGCGCATCGCCCAGAGCAGGCGGCGATGGACCGGCTTCAGCCCGTCGCGCAGGTCCGGCAGGGAGCGCGCCGTGATGGTGGAGAGCGCATAGACGAGATAGCGCTCGGAGAGGGCTGAGTCGAACGGGCGGTCATGGATGCCGTCGTCGGGCGGCAGGGGGAGATCGGTCATGGGCGGGCGATACCAACCGCTCCCGCCCTTGAACAGGGCCGATGGCGCGCTCTCCGGCATCGGCGCGGAAGGCCGGCTGTTCGCCGGGCGCGGCCGGTCCGTCCCGATGCGGATCGAGAGCGTGCCATTCCTGTCCAACTATCGGACAGCAAGGGGCAATTCTAAACAAAATGTCATTATGTCGCACCGTTAACAGGAATTAACCCCAGCTCATTGATAGCGACCGCGAAGTGGGTTCGCGGTCGGGATTATCATGGAATTGTGGGGTTTTAACTCATGGCCAACAAAGTAATCGGGCGCCTGGCCGTGGCGCTCGCGACCACCACTGTGCTCGCCGCGCCGGCGAGCGCGCTGACGATCAATCTCAACGACATTGGCGGTGTGACCGGTTCGCAGGCCGAACTCGGTTTCGCGATCGCGGCGAGCTATTGGGAGCATGCGATCACCTCGGATACCACCGTCACCTTCGATGTGGGCTTCTCCGCGCTGGGTGACGGCATTCTGGGCGGTACCGAGACCAATATCGTCCAGTTCGTCCCCATCTCGACCTATTATGATGCGCTGGGTGCCAATGCGCAGAGCGCGCTGGACGCCACGTCGGTCGCCAATCTCGCGCCGCTGAGCGCCAATGGCAGCGTCTCGGTCACCGTACCGAACTATCGCAATCAGGGCCAGCACACCGGCATCGCCACCAATGGCGGCCGCACCGCGCCCGACGGGACGGCGATCACCAGCACGATCGGCGTGGCCAGTTCGACAGCGAAGGCGCTGGGCATCGATCTCACGCCCTCGGGTCTCTCCAGCGGTTCGAACGCGGACGCCGAAATCCAGTTCTCGTCGACCTTCGCGTTCGATTTCGATCTCACCGACGGCATATCCTCGGGCGAATATGATTTCATCGGCGTCGCCATTCACGAGATGGGCCATGCGCTGGGCTTCCTGAGCGGCGCCGACGACTTCGATTATCTCGCCGGCAACGCGTCCAACGGCGTCCCGGTCGACAGCTACTGGTGGGGCTATGCGGCGGACCTGTTCCGCTACACGGGCGACGGGCAGCTCAACTGGCGCTTCAACCAGCCCGCCTATTTCTCGGTCGACGGGGGCGAAACGGCGTTTCTGGGCGATGCCTATTATTCCACGGGCGAGAATCATGGCGATGGCTGGCAGGCCTCGCACTGGAAAGCGCCGGGCACCTGCAACAATCTGGTCGGTATCATGAATCCCTACACCTGCGATGGCGTGGGCGACATCATCACGGCCGAGGATCTTGGGCTGTTCGACGCGATCGGCTGGAATGTCGGCGTCGATGTGCTGGCCAATCCGGATTATGCCTACACCACGGCGGACGTGTACCACGCCTATTTCGACAATCCGCAGCCGGGCGTCCCGGAACCGGCGACCTGGGCGATGATGATCGCCGGCTTCGGCCTGGCCGGCGCTTCGCTGCGCCGCCGCAAGCCGACGGTCAGCCTGCGCTTCGGCTGATTTGATGGATCGGGGGGCGCTGCTGGCACACTCGACGCCGGCAGCGCCTCTCTTTCGATGCCTGCATCCGCGGGCGAGTCGGGAAGGCGACTCGCCTGAAATCCGTTGCACGGCCGGCCGGCCCGAGAGCCAAGGCCCTCGTCAGGCACTCGCGCGACGAGGCGGGCTTCTGGCGGGACGAAGCGCAAAAACAGGTCCGGCGGGACCGCTTTTCTCCCTCTTGCGGCGTTTTTTGCGGCTGCGGGCGAAACCCGGGCACGTCCCATTCTGCTACAAATGGGCAATATTCTTTTCGGCTCCGATCAACGGGTTACGAAGTCGCTTGACTGCAAGCTCCCGCGGGTCTGTAACTTATTGTTAACGATAAAGCCCGTGGGGCCGCATCGTTTGATATGTTGTCACATGGCCAGGGGGATGAGGCCGCATGAAGAAGTGATACAATATCACATCGCCATGGTGTCATGTCACCTTCGGGCACGGCAATTCTGTTGCTGAACATCATTTGAGAAGTGGGAGATTCCGGATGAAACATCTTGGAAAGATCAAATATGCGCCTCTGGCGCTCGCGGCCGGCCTGGCGCTGTCCGCGACTTCGGCCAACGCTCTGACCATCAACCTGATCGACACCGGCGGCGTGACCGGCACGGAAGCGGAGCTGGGTTTCACCATCGCCGCGCATTACTGGGAGAGCGTCTTCACCAACGACGCCGTGCTCAACGTGAATGTCGGCTATGATGCGCTCGGCCCCGGCATCCTCGGTTCGACCGGCTCCTCGCTGGTCCAGTTCGTTCCGATCTCGGACTATTATGCCGGCCTCGCCGCGACCGGCACCAGCGCGCTCGACGCGACCGCCGTCGCCAATCTCCAGCCGCTGAGCGGGACGGGCAGCGTCAGCCTGCAGGTGCCCGGCTATCTCAACGCCACCACGCAGACGGGCATTGACGACACGGCGGCGCCGCGCATCGCGCCGGACGGCTCGCCGATCGCCAACACGATCGCGCTCTCGACCGCCAACTACAAGGCCGTCTTCGGCGGCAGCGACGGCATCGACGCGGACATCACCTTCTCCAGCGACTTCTCGTGGGACTTCAACCCGACGGATGGGGTGAGCAGCGGCACCTATGACTTCATCGGCGTCGCGATCCATGAGCTCGGCCATGCGCTGGGCTTCCTGAGCGGTGCCGACGACTTCGATTACAGCCATGGCTTCACCGGCGATGTCGACAGCTACTGGTGGGCCTATGGCATGGACATGTTCCGCTATTCGGAAGAGGGCCAGCTCAGCATCGTGCCGGGCCAGAGCGAATATTTCTCGGTCGACGGCGGCGCCACCAATCTGGGTGACTTCTCCACCGGCTCGAATTTCGGCAACGGCTATCAGGCCTCGCACTGGCTGCCGCCGGGCGGCTGCACCGGGCTCATCGGCATCATGAATCCCTATGCCTGCAACGGCACCGAGGATATCGTGACCGGTCTCGATCTGGCGCTGTTCGATGCGATCGGCTGGAACCTCAGCGCCGACGCCATGGACAATCTCGGCTACACCAAGACGACCGGCGAGATCTACAGCGACTATTTCGCGACGGGTGTGCCCGAGCCGACGACCTGGGCCATGATGATCGCGGGCTTCGCCTTCGTGGGCGCGAGCATGCGTCGCCGCAAGGTCGCGATCCGCTTCGCCTGATCACTCGCGTAGAGTGCTGCAAGGAGCCGCCGGTCAGCTTGCTGGCCGGCGGTTTCGCTTGTGCGCGCTTGCGAGGGGGCGGCGGCGGGCCTATCGAGCCGGGCATGACCCATGCCGCCTATCCGCAGCTTCGCCTGCGCCGCACGCGCGCCTCGGCCTGGAGCCGGGCCCTGCACGCCGAGAACCGCCTGACCCCCGCCGATCTCATCTGGCCGCTGTTCGTCACGCAGGGCGAGGGCGTCGAGGAGCCGATCGCCAGCCTGCCGGGCGTCTCGCGCTGGTCGGTGGACCTTGCCGTCGCCCGCGCGCGGGATGCGGCGGACGCGGGCATCCCCTGCCTCGCCCTGTTCCCGAACACCCAGGCCGAGCTGCGCAGCGACGACGGCGCCGAGGCGCTCAATCCGGACAATCTCATGTGCCAGGCGATCCGCGCCATCAAGCATGCGGTGCCGGAGATCGGCATCCTCACCGATGTCGCGCTCGATCCCTATACGGTGCATGGCCAGGACGGCCTGCTCGATGAGGCGGGCTATGTGGTCAACGATGCCACGGTCGAGGTCCTCATCGGCCAGTCGCTCAACCAGGCGGCGGCCGGCGCGGACATCATCGCGCCCAGCGACATGATGGACGGGCGCGTCGGCGCGATCCGCGAGGCGTTGGAGGAGGAGGGCCATGCCAATGTGCAGATCATGGCCTATGCCGCCAAATATGCTTCCGCCTTCTACGGCCCGTTCCGCGACGCGGTCGGCTCGCGCGGGCTGCTGAAGGGCGACAAGAAGGGCTATCAGATGGACCCCGCCAACAGCGACGAGGCGCTGCGCGAGGTCGCGCTGGACATTGCCGAGGGCGCGGACAGCGTGATGGTGAAGCCGGGCCTGCCCTATCTGGACATCGTCGCGCGGGTGAAGGCCAGCTTCAACATCCCCGTCTTCGCCTATCAGGTGAGCGGTGAATATGCGATGATCGAGGCGGCGGTGGCGGCCGGCGCGGGCGACCGTGACGCGCTGGTGCTGGAGACGCTGCTCGCCTTCAAGCGGGCCGGATGCGCGGGCGTGCTGACCTATCACGCGCTGCACGCCGCGCGCCTGCTCAATGGCTGACTTCACGCTCCCCACGCCGCGCCTCGTCCTGCGCGAATGGCGGGAGGCGGACATCGCCGCGCTGCATGCCATCTGCACGGATGCGCGCGTGATGGAATTTCTCGGCCCGCCCCAGAGCCTCGCCGAGGTGGAGGGCGCGGTCAGCCGGATGCGCGCCGCGCAGGCCATGCATGGCCATTGCTTCTGGGCCGTCGAGCGGCGGGAGGATGGAGCCATGCTCGGCTTCTGCGGCATCAAGCCCGGCCCGGCGGGCACGCCGCTGCACGGCCGGCCGGAAATCGGCTGGCGGCTGCGGGCCGACGCCTGGGGGCAGGGCTATGCGCGGGAGGCCGCGCAGGCGAGCCTCGACTGGGCGGCCGCGCATCGGCCGGGCACGCGCGTCTGGGCCATGACCGTTCCCGCCAACAAGGCGAGCTGGGGCCTGATGCTGCGCCTCGGCATGGCGCGCCACCCGGCGCTGGATTTCGACCATCCCGCCCTGCCGGAGGATAGTCCGCTGCGCGCCCACATCGTCTACAGCATCGTGCCGGCGGCCGCGCCATGACCGAGATCGTCGCCCGGACGGCGCGGCTCACGCTGCGCACCGAGGCGGAAGGCGATCAGGCCGTCTGGCGCGCGCATATGAACGACGAGAGGGTGATGGCCCGGCTCGGCGGCCCGCGCACCCCGGCCGCGATCGCCGAGGCGTTCGCGCAGCGGGCGGAAAATTGGGCGCGGCACGGCTTCACCTTTCTGATGCTGGAGCGCAGCGAGGACGGCCTGCTGATCGGCCAGTGCGGCCTCTCGCTCATCGAGTCGCCCCACGCGCCGCCGCAGATGCGCGGCGCGATGCAGATCGGCTGGCTGCTGCGCGCCGATTGCTGGGGGCAGGGCTATGCGCTCGAGGCGGCCCGGGCGATGCGCGACATGGCCTTCGCGCGCCATGGTGCGGCGGTGCTGTACGCCCAGACCTCGCGGAACAATCCCGCCTCATGGCGGCTGATCGGCAAGCTGGGCATGACGCGCCGGGCGGACCTGGACTATGTCGATCCCGATCATGCGGCGGAGAACAACCCCGCGATGGTCCATGAACAGACGCGCGCGGGCTGGCGCGCACAGACGGAAGGCAAGGCCCCATGAACAAGCCCCTCATCCTCCCCCTCGAAGGCAAGAGCCCGAAGATCCACGACAGCGCCTTCATCGCGCCGGGCTGCTGCATCATCGGCGATGTGGAGATCGGCCCGGAGGCAAGCATCTGGTACAATTGCGTGATCCGCGCGGACATCAATTTCATCCGCATCGGCGCGCGCACCAATGTGCAGGACGGCAGCGTCATCCATGTCGAGACCGACTATGGCGATGGCGGCCATCCCGCGATCATCGGCGATGATGTGCTGGTCGGCCATATGGCGCTGGTGCACGGCTGCCGCCTCGAAAGCCGGGCCTTCGTGGGCATGGGGGCGATCGTGATGGATGGCTGCGTGATCGAGGGGGATGCGATGCTTGCCGCCGGCGCGATGCTCACGCCCGGCAAGCGCATGCCCTCAGGCCAGCTCTGGAGCGGGCGCCCAGCCAAATTCATGCGCGACCTGAGCGAAGCGGATATTGCCGGCATGCAGCGCGGCGTCCGGGGCTATGTCCATGAGCGCGCGCTCCATGCGGCCGCCCTCAGGGCTGCCGAAGCGACAGCCTGAGCGTATCCAGCGCGTCATTCTGCGCATCGACCAGGGCCAGCACTTTCGTCCGGGCCGGGTCGATCGCGGACAGGTCGGCGCTCACCCGCGCGGCGTCGTCATTGTCCTGCCGGTCGACGAACAGCGTATCGAGACCCGCCAGTGCCGCGACGCTGTCGTAGCGGGCACTGTCGAGCCGGCTGATCGACTGCTGGGCGGCGACCCACGCCTCGCTGGAGGGGGCCGCGCCGGCGGCGGCGGCCACGGCGGAACGGCTCTCGCCCAGCGCCTGCCGGAAGGCGCCGTCCGCCGCCATGGCCTGACGCGCGAATGTGTCGACCTGCGCCACCAGTGCCTCGTCCGCCGGGGCGGGCGTCACCGCCGGGGGCTCGGGCACGCTGCGGTCGCGCGTTTCGGCGGGGCGGCGGGCGAGCGACGGGAACGGACCGCGCTCCGTCGCCTCGGCATGAACGGAGCCAAGCGCGAACAGGGCGGCGAGGAAGGCGGCAAGGCGACGCATCATGATGCTGGCCATTTAGGCGCGCGCCCGCGCCGGTTCAACGGGCGGCGGTCCAGGGATGGCACAGACTGTGCGGATTGTGCGGACCGCGCGCCGGGTGATGCCGCATCATCGGTCCTCAGGCCGTCGCGCATCCGGCCGCGCGCACGATGTCGTCATGCTCGTCCAGCCGCGCGGTGATCCAGTGCTCGGCCTCGGCCCAGCCATCGATACGCGCATGGGCATGCGCGCTGGTGGCGATATGCGGGGCCAGCTCCGGTTCGCCGACCATGTGCAACCGCCAGACGGCGGGCGCATCGCGCGCCACGGAGGCATGGTTGCCGCCCAGATCGTCGATGAAGAAGGCGATGGACGGCCGCCGTTCCGCCAGCAGCTTCGCGACCGCCGGCCCCTTGCCGCCGCGATTGCCGATCACCGGATAGGCAAAGCCCTGGCCATGGAGCTGCGTGGCGCGGGCATCGGCCAGCTCGGCGCCGATATTGGTCACGATGACGATGTCCGCGCGCGCGGCGAGGCGCATCATGGCGGCGCGCGCGCCGGCGATCGGCGTCTGCGCGTCCATCCGCGTCTCGAAAAATTCGGAAAGCAGCGCCCATGTGCGGGCCCGCTCGACCGGATCGCCGCTGTCCTTGTGCCGCAGCGCTTCCTCGAAGCCGGACGTGAAGCTGAAATGGATGGCATGCGTTTCGTCGAGCCAGGCGCGGAACGGCACCACCATGTGCAGCAGCACCTCGTCGCAATCGCTGACGATGAGCGGCCGGGTCATGCGGCCATCCGCGCGCGCACGGCGGCGAGAGCGGCCGGCTGGACATCGAGCACGGCCGCGCAGGCGACGAGATCCGGCTCATGGGCCAGCACGAAATCCATGAGTGCGCCGAGCACCGCCGGATCGGACAGGCCGGTGCGCAACATGTCCGGCGCGAGACCGGTCAGCGCCAGCATCCGGGCCGCGCGGTCCGCATCCGCAACGATCCAGCCGACGACCTGCAGGGCCAAGGTTTCATCCGACTCGCTGATGCTGTACTCCCTCGGTTCGATGCGGGCCCCGCCGGGCTTCGTGGCGGAACCGCGCGGTTTCGCCGGCATGGGGACGAGACGTGTCAAAACGAGTGCTGGTTGTCGAGGATAATGAGCTCAACCTGAAGCTCTTCTGTGACCTGCTGCGTGCCCATGGCCATGAAACGGACGCAGTGCGGGACGGGCGCGATGCCCATGCGCGCGCGCTGGCCTTCGGGCCGGACCTCATCATCACCGACATCCAGCTTCCCCATGTCACGGGGCTCGATCTCATCGGGTCGTTCCGCGCGGACCCGCAACTCGCCGCCGTGCCGATCATGGCGGTCACGGCCTATGCCGGCATGGGCGACGAGGAACGCATCCGCGCGGCCGGCGCCAGCGCCTATGTTTCCAAGCCCATCTCGGTGCTGCGTTTCATGGAAGTGGTGAACGGCCTGCTCTGAAGCGCCGGGTCCCTGCGGCGCTCGCCGCTGCCGGGGGCATGGCCTCTCTACGCGTCTTCGCGTGTGGAATATGTTCGCGCGGAGACGCGGAGGCGCGGAGGAGAAGAGGGCGCGGATGTATGGGGACGGGTCTCGTCCTTTCCCTGCGATCTCTGCGCCTCTGCGCGAATCACATTTTTTCCGCGCAGAGGCGCAGAGATCGCGGAGAGAAAGGGGGATGGCGCTGCGGTGCTCTCGATGGGGAAAGCGCTCATCATGGTCTTGTGCTTGCGGTGGACCGGACGAGCCCGAACGCAACAGGCCCGGAACCCATGGGGGTCCGGGCCGGGTTGCCGCAAGCAGGCCGCGCGTGAGCCGCGCGGCGTCGGCGCTTACTTGATCTTGGCTTCCTTGAACTCGACATGCTTGCGCGCGACCGGGTCGTACTTGCGGAAGCTCATCTTCTCGGTCTGGTTGCGCGGGTTCTTCTTGGTCACATAGAAGAAGCCGGTGTCAGCCGTGCTGACGAGGCGGATCTTGACGGTGGCTGGCTTCGCCATGGCCGGTTCCTCAACATAGGTGCGCCGACGGCCCTGCGGGGCAGGGGAAGGCGCGACAAGCAAAAACGAAAATGGCCGCTGCGTCGCGCAGCGACCGGTTCGGCGCGGCCAATGCGGGAATCGCCGGCTTTTGTCAAGCGCCCGGGGTGCGCCGGCCCGCGCGCAAGGGAGGGGAAACCGGACGTTAACGATGATCGGGCATCAGTGACCCGGAACATCGGGCGGCGGACGATCCTGGGCCGTCCTTCGAGGGAGGCGCGGCATGCGAGGCGATTCGGCACGGTTCGTTCGTGGACAGCTTATCGGCCGCATCGAGCGGCTGCAGGCGCAGGCCGCCTCGCTCAGTTGCGCGACGCTCTGCGATCAGCTCGACGATCTGCGTCGCTTCTCGCGCCATCATGGCTATGATGCGGTCGAGGGGCTTGCCAGCATGCTCGAATCCGTCGTCGCCTATAACGGCCATCGCCAGGTGGCGCTCACCTATTTCGCGCTGATGCGCGACGCGGCCGCCGCCGATTCGCCGCCGCCCGAGTCGGCCCGCGTCTATCTGGCCGCGGCGGCGCTGCGCGGCTGCCGCTGACCGGCCGCGCGTGGACGCCCTGCTGCTTGCGCTGCTGCTCGGGCTGGCGCTCGATCAGGGGGATCGCTCGCAGCATCTCGCCGCCATGCTGGGCGCGGCCGCCGGCACCGGAGCGCGGCGGACCGCCGCGCCATGGCTGGTTGGCCTGGTCGTCCTGCTGGCCGCTTCCCTCGCGGCGGCGCTCGGGCAAATGGCGGCGCCCTGGCTGCGTGGACCGGCGGGCCTCCTCTTCTTTGCGATCACGCTCATGGCCGGCGCGGCGGGCATGCTGCTTCCGGCCCGGCCGTGGCGCGGGGAGGACGCGGCGAAGCGCGGCAACTGGCCTCTTCTTGTCGAAATGGCGGGGCGCCGGCTCGGCGACAGCGCGTCCCTCGTGGTCATGGGCGTGGCCGGCATGACCGGCGCGGGCTGGCCGGCGGCGCTCGGCGGCGCGCTCGGGGGCCTCGCGGCCCTGCTGCCGCCGATGCTCTTCGGACCCGCCTATGGGCGCATCATGCCGCTGCGCATCATCCGTCCCGCGCTCGGCGCGCTGCTGCTCCTGACCGGGATCGGTTGCGCGTTGCATGCGTTGGGATTGCTGGGCTGATCGGCTCAGGCGATCACTCTATACATTGGTATCCGGTCGCCAAATGGGGGCCGGCATGCCATATGAACAGACGGGTCTGCTGCCCGGCAGACCGGATATTTCCGGATGAAATGGAGGCCATCATGACAAACAGCGCGCTCAAGACGCCGACAGATCTCAAGACCAATGCCGTCAACGCCCTCGTCGAGGCGCTCAACGGTCTGCTGGCGGACAGCTTCGCGCTCTATCTCAAGACCAAGAATTTCCACTGGCATGTCTCCGGCCCGCATTTCCGCGATTATCATCTGATGTTCGACGAGCAGGCCGCGCAGGTCTTCGCGACCACGGACGACATTGCCGAGCGTGTCCGCAAGATCGGCGGCACCACGCTCCGCTCGATCGGCGACATTGCCCGGCGGCAGTCGGTCAAGGACAATGATGCCGACTTCGTGAAGCCCGGCGACATGCTGGCCGAACTGCGCAACGACAATCTGGCGTTTGTCGAGAAGCTGCGCGCCGCCAAGGAACTGGCCGGCGCCGCCGAGGACAATGCGACGGACGGGATGATCGACGACTGGACCGATCAGGCCGAGCGGCGCGCCTGGTTCCTGTTCGAGACGAGCCGGGGCGCCTGATCCGAGCGCCGCGCACCCGATTCGCGCGCTGGAACGAAGAGGAGCCGGAAGCACATCTGCTTCCGGCTCCTTTCGATTCGGAGAAGGACTGGACGGGCGTCAGTCTGTCTTCGGCGCCAAGTTGACGGCGGCATATTTGCCGCGCCGGTCGACCTCCAGCTCGAAATCGAGCCGGTCGCCTTCCTGCAGCGACGACATGCCGGCGCGCTCAACGGCGCTGATATGGACGAAGGCATCGGGCTGGCCATCATCACGCTGAATGAAGCCGAAGCCCTTCATCGCGTTGAAGAACTTCACCGTGCCGCTGGCGCGCTCGCCGGTGAGCTGGCGCGAGGGGCCGCGCTCGGCCGCGCGCTCGGGAACCGCGATCGGCTCGCCCTCGATCACCAGATCGGTCGCGGACACCTTGCCGCCGCGATCGACCAGCGTGAACTTGAGCTGCTGGCCTTCCGCCAGGCCCGTGAGGCCGGCCTGCTCGACAGCGCTGATATGCACGAACACATCCTCGCCGCCATCGTCGCGCACGATGAAGCCGAAGCCCTTCTGCGCGTTGAAGAATTTGACGGTGCCGGACCCTTCGCCGACGACCTGCGCGGGCATGCCGCCACGGCCGCCACCGCCGCCGCGGAAACCGCCGCCGCCGCCACCGCCGCGGAAGCCACCGCCGCCGCCGCCGCGATCACCGAAACCGCCGCCGCCGAAGCCGCCGCTGCGATCATTGAAGCCGCCGCCGAAACCGCCGCGATCACCACCGCCGCGCGGACCGCCGAAACCACCGCCGAACTCGGAATATCCCTCGAACTGCGGGTCTCCGAAACCGTCCCGCTTGTCCTTGCCGCGCCCGCGGCGTCCTCGATCGAAACTCATACCCTGTTGGTCACTTTCACGCGCCCGTCTTAAAAAAATCACCTGTGCCGGACGACATGCACAGGGAATCGGCTTCAGCCCATACGCGGCTAAATTGCGTTATAGCGCTATTTATACACAAGCGCGAATGATTTTGCCGAACGTCCATAATAATGTTCTTTCATTGTGCGCGCCTCTCAAGACATCGCATGTCGCTGGACGGTTTCCCTCTCCGCGCCATATGTCTAAGAAGGCTCGCATGACCGTTTATCTCCACGAAGAAGACCTCCCCGCCGACGTCCTGGCCGAAGGGCCGATCGCGATCGATACCGAAACCATGGGCCTCATCACCCCGCGCGACAGGCTGTGCCTCGTTCAGGTCAGTGATGGCCAGGGCGACGAGCATCTCGTCCGATTCGCGCCCGGCAGCGCCTATGAAGCGCCGAATCTGCGCGCGGCGATCGCCGATCCGGCCCGGCTCAAGCTCTTCCATTATGGCCGATTCGATATCGCCGCGCTCTACCACTATCTCGGCGTGCTGGCCGCGCCGGTCTATTGCACCAAGATCGCCTCGCGACTCACCCGCACCTATACCGACCGGCATGGCCTCAAGGAGCTGGTGCGCGAACTGCTCGGGCAGGACATCAGCAAGCAGCAGCAAAGCTCGGACTGGGGCGGCCCGGCGCTGAGCGACGCGCAGCGCGACTATGCCGCCTCGGACGTGCGCTACCTCCACCTGCTGCGCGCGGAGCTGGACCTCCGGCTCGCGCGGGAGGGCCGCACATCGCTCGCCCAGGCCTGTTTCGACTTCCTGCCGCAGCGCGCCCTGCTCGATCTGGCCGGCTGGCCGGACATCGACATTTTCGCGCATAGCTGAGGGCGTGATGCAGATCGAAGAGGATATCGGCCTGTCCGCGCAAGGCACGGCGCAACGGTCCGCCCTGCGCGAATGGGCGGCGCCGGGCGGCTCGCACGATCGCCTGGTCCGGCTGCTCAAGATGGTCCTTCCATTCTCGGGGCTCGCGCTGGCGGCGCTTCTGCTCGCCGCGCCGTTCACTCATCGGGACGAGGTCAGCTTCGTGCTGGACAAGAACAAGGTCGACATGGCGAGCGAGCGCCTGAAAGTGGTCGAGGCGCTGTATCGCGGCGAGGATTCGGAAGGGCGCTCCTTCTCCCTGCGCGCGGGGTCCGCCGTGCAGCGCAGCTCGCGCGATCCGGTCGTCCAGCTCAACGAGCTGCAGGCCCGGCTGCAGATGGCCAATGGCGGCGCGCTCGTCACCGCGCGGCGCGGCGACTATAATCTCGACAAGGAGACGGTCGCCGTTCAGGGGCCGATCCAGTTCGAGAATGCCGATGGCTACCGGCTGACGACCCGTGATGTCGACATCTCGCTCAACGATCGCAACCTGCGCAGCCGCGGCAGCGTCGAGGGGCGGATGCCGACCGGCACCTTCCGCGCGGATCATCTGAACGCCGATCTGGAGAACCGCACGATCACGCTGGAGGGCAACGCCCGCTTGCGCATCGATCAAATTGGCCGCAAGGGGCGCTGATGCAACGCCGATCCCTCACCTGGCTTCCGGCCGGCGCCCTGCTCGCCCTCGCGCCCATCCTGTCGCTCGGCGGCAGCGCCACCGCGCAGGTCATCCGCGGCCATGACAGCAATGCGCCGGTCGATTTCTCGGCGGACCGCATCGAGGTGCAGGACCGCGCGGACCGTGTGGTGGTGAGCGGCAATGTGCAGGTCACCCAGGCCGGGCTCACCATGACCGCCCAGCGCCTCACCGTCGCCTATCATGATGCGAACGGCGTGGAGATCGACCGGCTCGATGCGTCGGGCGGCGTCACCGTCACGCGGGGCGACGAGCGCGCGAGCGGATCGGTCGCCATCTACGATCTCAATCGCCGGCTCATCACGATGATCGGCAATGTGCAGCTCAGCCAGGGCGCGAACCGCCTCGCCGGGCAGCGGCTGGTCATGGATCTTGCCAGCGGCCGGTCGACCGTCGACGGCAGCGCCGTGGGCGGTCCCGCCGGCACGACCGGCAATGGCGGCCGCGTCTCCGGCACGTTCAAGGTGCGGCAACAGCCCAGCCAGTGATCCGCGCGCGCCGTCTCCCCTTTCCCTTCAGGGACCTGGGGCCGGATGGACGCATGCAAGGAAGCGCATGCAAATTTCCTGCCAGACCGAGATTGCGCGACGCAGCAGAACATGCCAGTTCCTGCGCCGAAACGAGGATCGAGAGCCTGCCATGATGAGGACCCGCTCATGACCGAACTCGCCGCATCCCCGCGCCCCGATGGTGCCGGGCCGGAGCCGGGCGAGCATCGGCTCCAGGTCATCTCCATCGCCAAGAGCTACGACAAGCGCGCGGTGCTGGCCGATGTGAGCCTGGAAGTGGGCCATGGCGAGGTGGTCGGCCTGCTCGGTCCCAATGGCGCCGGCAAGACGACCTGCTTCTATTCGATCATGGGGCTGGTGAAGCCGGATGCGGGCCGCATCCTGCTCGAAGGGCTCGATATCACGGGCCTGCCCATGTATCGCCGCGCGATCCTGGGCCTGGGCTATCTGCCGCAGGAAACCTCGATCTTCCGGGGCATGACGGTCGAGCAGAACATCCTCTCGGTGCTGGAGCTGGGCGAGCCGGACAAGGCGGCGCGGGCCGAGAAGCTGGAGACGCTGCTCGGCGAGTTCGGTCTCACGCGTCTGCGCGACGCCTCGGCCATGGCGCTCTCGGGCGGCGAGCGGCGCCGCGCGGAGATCGCGCGCGCGCTCGCGGCCAATCCTTCCATCGTGCTGCTCGACGAGCCCTTCGCCGGCATCGATCCGCTCTCCATCGCGGATATTCGCGATCTGGTGAAGGACCTCAAGAATCGCGGCATCGGCGTGCTCATCACCGATCATAATGTCCGCGAGACGCTGGAGATCGTCGACCGCGCCTGCATCATCTACGATGGCAAGGTGCTGTTCGCCGGCAGCCCGGAAGAGCTGGTCGCCAATGCGGACGTGCGCCGCCTCTATCTCGGCGAGACCTTCTCGCTGTGATGCGCACGGGCTAGCCGGGATCGCCCATGTCGCTCGCGCCTCGCCTCGATCTGCGGCAGAGCCAGTCGCTGGTGATGACGCCCCAGCTCCAGCAGGCGATCAAGCTGCTGGCGCTGTCCAATCTGGAGCTGGAGGCCTTCATCGGCACCGAGCTGGAGCGCAACCCGCTGCTCGAGGCCGGCGAGCTGGTCGCCCAGGCAGCGCGCGAGGATGCGCCCGAGCCGGCGGAGGGCGCCGAGCCGCGCTCGGGACCGGATGCGGGCGCCGACACGCTGATCGATCGCGGCGGGGGCGAGGGCGACGCGCCGCTCGACGTCGACTATGGCGCGGAGACCTTCATCGACGATGGGCCCGGGGACCGGATGTCCCTGTCCGGGCCGGTCGATCATGGCGGCGGGGGCCCTGGTGGCGGCTCCGGCGAGGAAGGGCCGGATTTCGACAGCTTCGCGGCGCCCGACATCGGCCTGCACGAGCATCTCATGCAGCAGGCCGGCGCGGCCCTGTCCGGCATGGCGCTGGTGATCGCCGGGCAGCTTGTCGGCCAGATCGACGATGCCGGTTATCTGGAAGCCGACCTGCTCGATACCGCCTATCGCCTGGGCGTGCCGCTGGCGCAGGTGGAAGCGGTGCTGCGCGTCATCCAGGGTTTCGATCCGGCCGGCGTGGGGGCCCGCTCGCTCGCCGAGTGCATCGCGCTGCAGGCGAAGGACGCGGATCGCTACGATCCCGCCATGGCGCGCCTCATCGACAATCTGGACCTGCTGGCGCGCGGGCAGATTCCGCAGTTGCGCCGCATCTGCGGCGTGGACGAGGAAGACATGGCGGACATGATCCGCGAATTGCGCGGCTACGATCCCAAGCCCGGCCTGCGCTATGGCGGCGAGGGCGCGCCGGCGGTCGTGCCCGATGTCTTCGTGAGCGCCGCGGGCAAGGGCTGGATCGTCGAGATCAACGGCGCGACCCTGCCGCGCCTGCTCGTCAATCGCCGCTATCATGCGCAGCTCGCCGGCCACGCCCGCGACAAGGCGGCGAAGGCCTGGCTGACCGAGAGCCTCGCCAGCGCCAACTGGCTGATCCGCGCGCTCGACCAGCGCCAGCGCACCATCCTCAAGGTGACGGAGGAGATCGTGCGCCGGCAGGACGGTTTCTTCCGTCACGGCGTGACGCACCTGCGGCCGCTGACGCTGAGGGCGATCGCCGATGCGGTCGACCTGCACGAATCAACCGTCTCGCGCGTCACCAGCAACAAATATCTTTCCTGCGCGCGCGGGACTTTCGAGCTCAAATTCTTCTTCACCTCGGCCATCCAGGCGGCCGATGGCGGCGAGGCGGCCTCGGCCGAGGCGGTCAAGAGCCATATCCGCGCCCTCATCGCCGAGGAAAAGCCGGATGCGATCCTCAGCGACGACACGCTGGTCGACCTGCTGCGCGCGCGCGGCTTCGATATCGCCCGGCGCACGGTCGCCAAATATCGCGAGGCCATCGGCCTCGGCTCTTCCGTCCAGCGCCGCCGCCAGAAGGCGATGCTGCGCTGATCGGGCAGGCTTCGCCCAGAGCTAGGGATCGAGATCTGTTCGAGGTCCGCTGATGCCTTGTCGAGACGGACCGGCGCGGAAGTCCCGGCCTCCGGCGCCTCAGTCGATCGCCTTGGAAATTCCCTTGCCGGCCAGCAGGCCCAGCACGAGGAAGATGGCGAACAGCGCGATCGCGGCAAAGAACAGGACCTTGGCGATGCCGACGAACGCGCCGGCCACGCCGCCGAAGCCCAGCAGCGCGGCGACGAGCGCCACGACCAGGCAGAGAATGGCCAACCGAATCATGAGGGGTCTCCTTGCGGTTTCGCTGCGGGAACGAATGCCGGCCCCGGCGGGTTCCCGGGACCGCTCCCGCTCAGAGCGCGATCATGATGCGGACCATGGCGCCGTCCTCCAGCGCTTCGGCCTTGCGCACGCCGGCCCTGACCGGGAGCAGCCAGCCGCCGGAGGCCTTCCGTGGGAAGACGGATGTCTGCCAGACCGTGTTGCCGATCGTCGCGGTGACCCGCGCGGATCCGAAGCCGCGCCGGCCTTCCAGCCATTGGCCCGTCATGGCGGCGAGCCGGATCGCGTCGGCGGCTTCTCCCTCGATGGTGAGGAAATACCAGCCGCCCGGGCCGTCGTTCATGTTCTGCCAGCGCCAGAGCCGCGCTTCGGCCTCGATGCGCTCCATCGCCGGCGGACGCTCAGGGCGCCGGGCGGATCGGCACGGGGATGTTGCAGATGTCCGCCCCGCCTGCCGGCACGATGAAGAAGGGATCGCGCCGGTTGGCGCGCGCATCCGCATAACGCGCGAAGGCAGCGCTGTCGGTGGCGAGATACTGGAAGCGCGGGCGCTGCGCGGCGGGCAGGTCGCTCGTGAGGCGGATCGAGACCACCGGCACGCGCTGGGCCGGATCTTCATAGAAGCCCAGCGGCCCCGTGCCGCGCGGCAGGCTGGAAAGCAGGTCGATTCCCTCGATCACCCGGCCCACCACCGCGATATTCCGATCGAGATGGCGCGGCGCATGGCCGATCACGGCATAGAGCTCGGCGCCGGTGCCGGCATCGGGCGACATGCCCCGGCCCACGCCCACAGAAGCATAGCAGTGGATCGGCCAGACATGGGTCGTGTCCGCCTGCGTGGCCAGCGGCCAGCCCTGGAAGAACAGGGTTCCGTCCGCATAGGCATCGCCCCGGCGCCGCGGCGCGGGCGAGGCATCGCCATGAGCGCGGCCGATCATGGAGGCGGCCTGCATGCCGTTGCGCAACAGGGCGCGGGACAGCGCCGGGTCGTCCTTGCCGTCCACCACATAGCCGGCTTCGCTGGTCGCGGCGAGGCCGGCGGGCAGCGGCTTCGCCTTCGCGGCCTCCTCGCCATCGGGATCGCCCCATTGCGCGACATAATTGTCCTGCACGCGGGTGACGGCGACGCCGTCATACCAGTGCGCCCTGGCGAGCGCGCGGATATTGTCGACCCAGGCCTGGCTGAGCGGCGCGGGCATGAGCTGGATCACGAGCCGCCGCGCATGGCCCCGCGCGTCCGGTGCGAGCGTCATGACGAGCAGATCCTGCGCGGCGATGTCGCGCCAGTCGCCGGCGGGCGCGGCGTCGACGATCTCCGAAGGCGCGAGCGCGGTCTGCGGCGAAGGCGCGGCCTCCTGCGCGGATGCCGGCGGCAGGACGGCGAGCAGCGGAGCGGCAAACAGCGGAGCGAGGCGCGGCGCGCGAAGAGCGGAAGCGGTCATGCCCCTCTCATGCCATAGCCCACCCGCTTGCGAAAGTCGCCCAAGGCCGCTAGGGCGCGCAATCTCCAGAGCATGCGGAGCGGTGGCCGAGTGGTCGAAGGCGCTCGCCTGGAAAGTGAGTATACGGCAAAACCGTATCGAGGGTTCGAATCCCTCCCGCTCCGCC
>Ga0164243_10000349_pt1 | contig 92902 bp, 64 predicted proteins | sample OricompcompostOP_FD_108781 | JGI IMG/M metagenome (GOLD analysis project Ga0164243, IMG submission 108781) | Organic Plus compost microbial communities from Emeryville, California, USA - Original compost - Organic plus compost (OP) | ecosystem: Engineered > Solid waste > Mixed feedstock >... | reverse complement strand
CGGGATGTGCGGGATCGGTCGAACCGGCCGCTCCGCTGACGGTCACGGCGCAGGTGACGCCGACGTCGGCCGCGCGGGGGGACAGCATCACCGTCGTCGCGAACGTGCAGGGGGAGCTGGTGACGGGCGTCACCGTGGACTTCGGCGACGGCACCGTGGAGGAGCAGGGGTTCGGCGGCGTGCGGACGGGCAAGGTGACGTACCGGCATGCCTACGACGCGACCGGGACGTTCACGATCACGGCAACGGTGCGCGACGCCACGGACGACCAACGCACCGCCACGGCGACCGTGCAGATCGACTGACAGTTTCGCTCATGGGTCGTCGCCGCGTGGCCGCGGTGACGTCGCACTGATAGTGGTTCGGCACCACCACGTGACGTTCTGACGTCGAAGCGCAGTTGTCTCATGCAATCTTCGATTACCGCATGTTGGTATTCGATGACGCATTGACGTTTTCACAAAACGGGTCAGCCACCACCGCTGCGCCGCGGTCACACGAAGTGTGCCCGCCTCCAACGTCAGGCCCCGACGCAACGACGCGCCGCCGCCATCACAACTGAAGGACCGTACGTCAGCTGTCGAAGCGTTTCCCCCATTCACTCCCCACACACGGAGTGCCTCATGCGCTTTGGACCTGATCCACGACGTCGTTGCATCCGTCCCCTCACCGTGGCCGCGCTGCTCGTGGCGGTCGCCTTCCCGGCGAGTCCGCTCGTCGCCCAGGCGACCGGCACCGTGCGAGGCACCGTCACGGGCGAACAGGGACAACCTCTCGCCAACACTCAGGTGAACCTCGTCGGCACCACCCTCGGCACGATGACGGGCGCCGAGGGCCGGTACAGCATCGTGAACGTGCCCGCCGGCACCTACCGCGTTCGCGCGCAGATGATCGGCCACCGGCCGGTCGAGCAGCCCGTGACGGTGACCGCGGGTGCCACGGCGACCTCCGACTTCACGCTGCGGACACAGGTCATCGCCCTCGACGAGGTCGTCGTGACCGGCACCGCGGGTGCCGCACGCCAGCGCGAGGTCGGCAATGCGGTCTCGCAGATCGATCTGGCGCGCGTCAACGAGGCGCCGGTGAATGTCGGCAGCCTGCTGCAGGGCCGGGCGGCCGGAATGACCGTCACGCAGAGCTCCGCCGCTGCCGGCAGCGGCTCGATGATCCGGCTGCGCGGCAACGTCAGCGTCGCGATGAGCAATCAACCACTGATCTATGTCGACGGCGTCCGGCTGCGCAGCGACGGCTACCAGCGCAACGTGCCCTTCACGGGCTCCGACCTGCGGAGCGGCAACGACATCGCCAGCCCGATGAACGACATCAACCCGAACGACATCGAGCGCATCGAGATCATCAAGGGCGCCGCCGCCGCCACGCTCTATGGCACCGAAGCCGCCGCGGGCGTGATTCAGATCTTCACCAAGAGCGGGCGCACCGGAAAGCCGCAGTGGTCGGCGCAGCTCGATCGCGGCTTCGCGCACGCGCTGCCCTTCGGCCCCGACCCGAGCAGCGCGCCGCCGAGCGACACCATTCCGCAGGCGTATCGCGACAGCTTCCCGGCCCGCTTCGCCGGCCTCCCGTCGCGCGGCGTGTCGCGTGCTGGTGGAACGTCGTCGTTCCTCTTCATCGATCCGTGGCTCCGCGACGGCGCGCAGAACCACCTCTCGCTCTCCGTCGCCGGCGGCGGTGACGCGCTCCGCTACTTCGCGTCCGGTGCCGCCACGCACGACGCCGGCGTGCTGCCGAACGACATGGAGAAGAAGCGTACGGTGCGCGGCAACTTCTCCTTCACGCCGATCGCCAACCTGCTGTTCTCCTGGAACACGTCGTACACCCAGGACGACATCTCCAACACCCCCGCCGGCAACAACGCGCACGGTCTCACGCTCAACGCCTTCCGCCGCGATCGCAACTATGCGTCGGACGACCGGCCCGAGGTCGTCGACAAGCTGCTCAATCAGGACATCAACAGCTACATCAACCACCTCGTCACCGGCGGCACGGTGACGTGGAGCCCCGCCGTCAACTTCTCGAACCGCTTCACCATCGGCTTCGACCGCGCGGAAATCGAGAACCGCAACCTGCGCCCCTTCGGGTTCATCTCGGCGCCCCAGGGCATCCTGTCCGATCGCTTCAACGCGTACCAGACGATCACGCTCGATTACGCCGGCAATTACGCGCGCCAGCTTCGGAATTCACTGCGGGCGACGTTTTCGTGGGGCGGTCAGGGCGTCACGACGGACAGCCGGGAGACCGGCGCCTATGGCGAGAACTTCCCGGGCCCCGGCAATCCCGTCGTCGCGAGCGCGGGCACGACGCTCGGCTACGAGTCGCGCCAGCGCGTGGTGAACGCGGGCGGCTTCGGTCAGATCCTGTTCGACCTGAAGAACCGGTACTTCCTCACCGCCGGCCTGCGCGTCGACGGCAACAGCGCCTTCGGCCAGAACCTCGGCCTGCAGAGCTATCCGAAGGTGAGCCTCTCCTGGGTCGCGTCGGAGGAGAGCTTCTGGCCCGCGGTCATCCCCGAGATGAAGTTCCGCGCCGCCTGGGGACAGTCGGGGCGCGCGCCAGGCGCCTTCGACGCCGTCCGCACGTGGGAGAACGCGGGCAACACCGGATGGGGTGGTCAGCCCGCTTTCTTCCCGCACAACGTCGGCAACCCGGATCTCGGACCGGAGCGCACGAGTGAGCTCGAGCTCGGCTTCGACGCCGGCGCGTTCGGCGACCGCTTGAGCACACAGTTCACGTACTTCCATCGCGACATCTCCGACGCGCTCTTCAACGTGCGCCAGGTGCCGTCGCTGGGCTTCCTCTCGTCGCAGCTCCGCAACGTCGGCACGATGATGAGCAACGGCATCGAGCTGACCACGAACGTCGTCGCGGTGCGGCACGGCAAGTTCCAGTGGGACGTCGGCGGATCCGTCTACACGAGCCGCGACAAGGTGAAGTCGCTCGGCGGCGCCGCGGATTTCTCGCTCGGCACGGATGCATGGATCATGGAGGGCCAGCCGATCCCGGTGATCCGCGCCGACAACGGCTGCATCACCAACCCGGATGACACGAGCAATCCGCACTTCAGCACCGATCCCGCCAAGGATTGCGTCTACGGCCCCAATCTCCCGACGCACACCTACGGGATGAACACGGCGATCCAGCTCCCATGGTGGGGCATCGCCGTCAACGCGCGCGGTGAATACGAGGGCGGGCACTACATGTACGACGGGGCGGGCTTCAACGCCGTCCAGCGGTCCGTGCGCTGGCCGGGCTGCTACGAGTACTACAACCTTCAGGACACGGGGCGCGAAGCCGAGGCGACGAATCTCCAGCGCGCGCGGTGCACGCCGTCCACGACGCGCAGCGACTACTGGATCTATCCGTCGAACTACTTCAAGGTGCGCGACGTGTCGGTCACGGTGCCCATCCCGACCCGCTTCGTCACCGGCGCGACGTCGATGAGCCTCACGCTCTCCGGCCACAACGTGTGGAAGTGGGTGAACAAGGACTTCCCGACCTTCGATCCCGAGACGGGCAACAACGACGGCTTCGATTCGAAGGTGCGTTCCATTCTCGAGCACGTGCCGCCGCCGGCGCTGTACATGGCGACGCTCCGGTTGACCTTCTGAGGGCCATGCTCATGCCGAATCATTCGACATCTCTGATCCCCTCGCGACAGGCCCGGTTCGCCGCCGCGCTGTCGCTCCTGCTCCTCACGGTCCCCGTCGCCTGCGACACGAACGTGAGCAACCCCGGTCCGGTCGAGGACTCGTTTCTCGACGACCGCAACGCCGCCGCCGCGATGGTGAACGGGGCGGGACGCGCGCTGTCGCAGGCCACCAACTGGATCGGCTACACCGGCGCCGCCGTGGCGCGTGAGATTCACCCCGCCGGATCGACGGGGAGCTTTGGGATCTCCAATCGCTGGCAGTACGGCGAGCTCGGGGCCGACGACAGCGACCTCGATCAACACTGGTCCGAGGCGCAGCGCGCGCGGTGGGTGGCCGAGGAAGCCATCCGCCGTCTCGAGGCCGCGGGCCCTCCGGGGCCTGGTAGCCTCCAGACGCCCGCCGCGTATTACAACGCCCTGCAACTCGCCTACGTCTACGCCGGCTTCGCCAACCGCCTGCTCGGCGAGAACATGTGCGACGGCGTGATCGACGGAAGCGAGAAGCTGCCCAACGCGATCTACCTCACCCGCGCCGAGAGCCTGTTCACGAAGGCAATCGGGATCACCGGTGGCACGCCCGCGACGATCACCAACCAGGCGACGGCCGCTTACGCGGGACGCGCGCAGGTCCGCGTCTACCTCAACAAGTGGGCGGAGGCCACCGCCGACGCCGCTCAGGTGCCCATCGCCTTCGTATTCAACATGTCCTATTACAACATCGGCGACGACGCCCAGCGCAACCGCATCGCCTGGTCGGTCGGGAACTCGCCCTACCGCGCGCACACCGAATGGGACACGTGGTACTACGACTACAACCAGGCGACGCACGATCCGCGCGTGCCGATCACCATCACCGCCCTGCAGGGCGACGCGGCGATCGACTGCTGCGGCAAGGTCCCGTTCTACCCGGAGGCGAAGCACAGCACGTCGGCGTCGCCGATCCGGCTCGCGAGCGGCCGCGAAATGCGGCTCATCGAAGCCGAGGCGAAGCTTCGCGCGAGCGACATCGACGGCGGGATCGCGTCGATGAATCTCGTCCGCACGAACGCCAACGCCGGCAGCACGGTCAGCGCGACGACGCTCGACGAAGCCTGGCGCCTGCTCAAGCGCGAGCGTGGCATCGAGCTGTGGCTGGAGGCCCGGCGCCTCGGCGACATGCGCCGGTGGAAGGCGGACAATACGCCCGGCGCGCTCGATCCGCTCGAGCAGGTCGGCGCGGCGTCGCACCTGAAACAGCAGGATCTCTGCTTCCCGATCTCCACCGCCGAACGCCAGACGAACCCGAAGCTCGGCGGCTGATCGGGCGGTATCGTTCACGCGGCAGCCGGCGACGCCCGTCGCCGGCTGCTTACCAGCGGATCCGAAAGATCGGTTTCCGCACCTCGTTCGGCCCCGGCGAATGCTGCGGGTTGTCGATGGCCGGCTCGCCATGCAGCGTGGTTGCCACGGCGATCCCCGCGGCCGCCACGATCGCTCCCACGACGAGCGCCGTCCGCGTGCGGTCGAGCGTCCGTCGCTCGAGCTCCGTGACCTCCCCCGGAGCCAGCGAGACGTGCTGATACAGCGTCTGGCTCGTCGAGCCGGCGGCGATCTGCGCGGCAGTCGGCACTTCGATGACGATCGCGTCGCCCCTGGCTTCGACCAGTGATCCCGTGAGGACCCGCGCTTCGGTGAAACCCAGCAGGGGTGCAATGCGCTCCGCCGCGGGCGCCGCGACGCGCGCGCGGACATTTACTCCCGGCCCGAGCGACCGGCTCTCGACCGGCGCGTAGGTGTAGCAGCCGCCGAGAAGAAGCGCGAACGGTACGGATCGGAGATGACGCATCGACATCCTCGTTTGCGAGAGGCGCGGGCGCTCGTTCGACCGAGGCTGAACCCGACGCGATACCATGTCGCTCGTACCGCGAATCCGCCAGCAGGCGACGCGGATCTTCACGCGACCATTCCGTGAGGCCGGCGCGGTTTACCGGCGTGGCCGGATGTCGCTACTTTTGCGACGCGGATCGTGAAAGGTCCGAGCAATCCCCCTCTTTCTCTCTCCTCGAGGAACCGTCGCGATGTGGAAAGACTTCAAGGCCTTCATCATGCGCGGGAACGTGCTGGACCTCGCCGTCGCGGTGGTCATCGGCGGCGCGTTTGGCGGCATCGTGAAGTCACTCGTCGACGATGTCATCATGCCGCCGATCGGCCTTCTCCTCGGCAAGGTCGATTTCTCGAACCTCTTTCTGGTGTTGAAGGACGGCGCGAAGGCGCCGCCGCCGTACGCGACCCTCGCCGCCGCGAAGGACGCCGGAGCCGTCACGTTGAACTACGGCTCGTTCGTGAACACGGTGATCGCGTTCCTGATCGTCGCGGCGTCGGTGTTCATGATCGTACGCGTCGTGAGCCGCTGGCAGACCAAGCCCGCTCCCGCGGCGCCGGGCACGAAGGATTGCCCCTTCTGCGCGACGGCGATCCCGATTGCCGCGAAGCGCTGCCCGAATTGCACGTCCGAATTGGCGTAGGGTGTGGGGCAGGGGGTGGGAGTGACGCCCAACCGAAAGTCGGCGCGCCCCTGGCTCCTCACCCCTGCTCGCCGGCCGATTCCTCGACGGCTTCCAGATAGCTCGCCAATTCGAATTTTCCAAAGAAACGCGCCCAGTCGGCGGGCGTCGCCTGATGCTCGCCGTCGCGAAGTCGCGGGTTCGCACCCGCCTTGAGCAACAGGTCGACGACCTCGCGCGAATCACACTTCGCCGCGTAGTGCAACGGGCGGACGCCATTCTCGACTTCGGCGTCCGGATCCACGCCGCGGCTGAGCAGGAAGCGAACGGTCGACGCGTTGCCGAGCGCCGACGCGGTGTGGAGCGGCATTTCGCCGAAACCGCTCGCCGGATTGATTCCGTCGCGGCGCACGCGAAGGATGTCCATTCCCTGCAGAGCCAGCGCCGCGAGCCCCGCCGTATCGTCGAGCGCCGCAAGCATCCAGGGATCGCGTTCATTCGACAGCTCGGCGAGGAACTTCGCCACCGTGCGCCGCGCGCGTCGTCCATACGCGGCTGACCGCGCCGCCGTCGACCCGTACTTGTCGACCGCATCGAGCATCGCGCCGCGATCGATGAGATGCTGCGCCACCTCGATCGTCGCGGCGAAGTGGAGCGGCGGCGCGTCGTTCGCGCGGTGAACGTGCACGACGTCCGGATCGATCGAGATGATCGCGTCGAGCCGGTCGACGTCGCCCAGAGCCGCGGCCTCCCACGCATCCACGTGCGCGCCGTACGACAGCAGGAGATCCACCAGCGACCGGGACTGCCGCATCGCCGCGATCAACAACGGCGTCCAGCCGTCATACATGTCGCTCGGATGATTCGGATCCGCGCCGAGCTTGAGGAGCATCGCCGCGACGTCCGCGCGACCGTTCTCCACCGCGAGATGCAGCGCCGTCGGCTCACCCCCCCAGATCGGGTGCGGACCGGTGACCTTCGCCAGCTCGGGAGAACGCTCCAGCACTCGCCACGCCGCGACCGCGTCACCTGCACGCGACGCGGCGAACAACTCGTCGAGCGGTTTCGGCATCGGCACCTCGAGAATGCCGCCGAATGCGGCGGCGTTCGGACTGCGAATCGTGTCGCCGGCGTCGGGCGACATCGGGCGAAAACGTACCGCGCGGTTCTCCCTTCGACAATGACGCACCGAAAGACGTCCGAACGGAGCGAGCGCGGCCATCGCCCCTTCACGCCCTCTCTATTCTCCGGGATCGCCGGTCCCGATCATCCCGTTCGCCTCTGCCCCTTCCGATGGCTCTCTTCGACCCGATCGTTCTCCGCGACCTCACGCTCCGCAATCGCATCGGCGTCTCGCCGATGTGCCAGTACTCCAGCGACGACGGCTTCGCGAACGACTGGCACCTCGTTCACCTCGGACAGTTCGCGGTCGGCGGTGCGGCGCTCGTCCTCACCGAAGCGAACGCCGTTCTCCCCGAGGGACGCATCAGCCCGCGCGACCTCGGCATCTGGAAGGACGAACACGTGGAAATGCTGGCGCGCATCGGCCGGTTCGTGAAAGCACACGGCGCCGTGTGGGGCTCCCAGCTCGCTCACGCCGGACGCAAGGCGAGCACTGCGCGTCCGTGGGACGGCGGAGGTCCGGTCGGCGAAGACCTGGGCGGCTGGTCGCCGGTCTACGGACCCAGCGCGGTTCCGTTCGACGCCGCGTATCAGACACCCGTCGCGCTCGACGGTGCCGGCATCGCGCGGGTCATCACGGCGTTCAAGGACGCCGCCACGCGCGCGCTCGGCGCCGGAATGGAGATCGTCGAAGTGCACGCCGCGCACGGCTACCTGTTGCACGAGTTCCTGTCGCCGCTCTCCAATCACCGCAAGGACGAATACGGTGGCTCATTCGAGAATCGCGTTCGGCTGCTGCGAGAGGTCGTCGCGGCGATCCGCACGGTATGGCCCGAGCGCCTGCCGCTCGGCGTGCGTCTCTCGTCCACCGACTGGAGCGAAGGTGGATGGACCGACGACGAGACCGTCGCGCTCTCCGCGATCCTGCGCGACGAGGGCGTCGATCTCATCGATGCGTCGTCCGGCGGCAATGTGGCTACCGCGAAGGTTCCGATCGGCCCGGGCTACCAGGTGCACTTCGCCGAGCGCGTGCGGCGCGAAGCGAAGATCCGCTCCGCGGCGGTCGGGCTGATCACCAGCCCGCATCAGGCCGATACGATCGTACGCACCGGACAGGCAGACATGGTATTTCTCGCACGCGAGCTCCTGCGCGACCCGCACTGGCCGCTTCGCGCCGCGCGCGAGCTCCATCGCGACGTCGAGTGGCCGAAGCAGTACGAGCGCGCGAAGCTCAAGTGAGCGCGTTCAGTCGGCGCGGAGCGCACTGACCGGATCCGCTCGCGACGCGCGCCACGCCGGCCGCAGCGCCGCGAGCGTCGCGACGCAAGTCAGCACGACCGCCACGGCGCCGAGCGACACCGGATCGCTCGGCGCGATCCCGTAGAGAAGAGCGCCGATGATACGTCCGCCCGCGAGGGCGAGTAGCGCACCGATGACGACTCCGACGGCGATCGTGCGCAACCCTTCGCCCAGCACCTGGCGAACGACGTCACCGGCCCGCGCGCCGAGCGCCATGCGAACGCCGAACTCGTGGGTTCGCTGCGTCACCGCGTACGCCACGGTGCTGTACACGCCGATGGACGTCACGACGAGCGCCAGCAATCCGAAGAGAGTGAACAGCCTGGCGCCGAGCTCCCACGGGCGATAGTCCGGCGCCATGAGCTCGTTCATCGTCTGGAGACGAATCGACGCGCCCGGGAACTGGCGGCGCATCACTTCGCGAAGTCGCGCCACCACTGATTCCATCATCGCCGGTTCGACGTTCAACACGATCGTCGACGCGCCCCATGTCTTGATCGGAGACGGATCGAGCGGCAGAAAGATGTGCGGCGACGGCTCCTCATCGAGGCGCGTCTCGATGGCCGTGCTGACGACGCCGACGATCGTGGTGCATGGACTGGACGGCGTCTCGAGCCGCACGCAGCGGCCGATCGGATCCTCCCCCGGCCACTGCGCATCGGCGAGTGCCTTGTTGATCACGATCGCCCGGCCGCCGTCGCCCGCGTCGAAGCCGCGTCCGCGCAGCATGCGACTCCCCGCGACGGTGAAATAGTTCGGCGTGACGCTGCTCCAGAACGCGTTCGGCTTCTTGTGGAGCGCGGTGTCCGCATCGGGAAAGTACGCGGCGAACGAGATCCCCCACTTCGGCTGAATCGACGTGAACGCGACGCCGCGCACGCCGCCGATCCCCGCGGCCTCGGACTCCAGTGCTCGCAGCCGCGACGAGTAGGCCGCATCGCGCGCCGAGTCCCGCGTGTCGTACGACGCGGTGGCAAACGCCAGACGGTCGACTGCGTAGCCGACGTCGCGCGCTCTCACGTTGGCGAGGCTCCGAATGAACAGCGCCGCGCCGACGAGAAGCAGAACGGAGAGCGCCGTCTGCGCGACGACCAGCGCACCGCGCAGTCGAGATCGATGCAGGCCGCCGTCGCGGGTCCCCGACCGCAGCCCGGCAGTCAGGTTTGGCGTCGCGACCTGAAGAGCGGGAACGAGCCCCGTCAGAATCCCCGCGACCAGCGACGCCAGCAGCGCGAAGAGGAGCATCCGCCAGTGCAGAGGGTCAGCCGCCCATACGACATTCGGCATGAGTAATCGTCGCACGAGCGCACCCGCCCAGACTGCCGCGGCGAGCGCCGACACGCCCGCGGCGAGACCGAGCAGCACGCTCTCGATGAGCAGCAGGCGCACCAGCCGCTGGCGCGAGATCCCCAGTGCAAGGCGCACGGCGATCTCCCGACGCCGCGTCATCGCCCGCGCGAGCAACAGATTGACGACGTTCGCACAGGCGATGAGCAGCACGACGATCGCCACGCCGGCAAGGCGTGTCGCGACGCGCATCTCCGTCGCGACCTTCCCCGGACCGCGCTCGCGATTGATGGCACCGAGTTGCACCACCGTGCCGGAGTCGAAGCGCGTGTCGTCGATCCCCCGCAGCGCTCCGGCGAGCCGCCCCGACAACACTGCCTCGTTCGCGCTCGGCGCGAGACGCACGACGACCTGAAAGCCGTTGACGTTGGCGTTCCGCCACCACGGCGTGCCGCCGCCGGAATAGAGTGCGCCGAGCGGTACCCAGAGGTCCGTCGCGTCGAGATCGACGCCGCGAAAACCGGGCGGCGCGACGCCGACGATCGTCAGCGGCACCCGTTCGACGGTGATCTGCTTGCCGACGATTTCCGGATCGCCGTTGAACCGTGCCCGCCATGCGACGTCCGAGATGACGGCGACACGCGCTTCCGCGCCGGGCGTGTCCTCGCCCGGCGCGAAGAACCGCCCGCGCTGTGGAGTTACGCCGAAGATCTTGAAAAAGTTCGCCGACGTGCTGCTGCCGGCGATCGTCGGCGCCTGATCCCCCGTCGCCAGTTTCAGTTTGCTCGTACCGCGGTACACCATCGCTTCGACGTCGCCGCCAACGGAACCGGACATGGCGCGGAAGGCCGTGTGATCGAACCCGGGCCAGTATTGAGCGCCGTCCGCGAATCGGCGTTCCACCCACACACGACGCAACGCCCGCGCGTCGTGCACGCCCGTGGGCGGCCGGAAGTAGATCACGTCGAGCAGGGAGAACATCGCCGCGTTCACGCCGATGCCGAGCGCCAGCGTGAGGATGATCGTGAGGGAGACCGCCGGCGATCGACGGAGCGAGCGCGCAGTGTATCGTAGATCCTGCCACAGCGCGGCGAGATGCTCGCCGCGGCTCCGGCGTCGCGCGACGCGTCGGTCGATGCGACGCAGCGCATCGCGTGTGTCGTCGACGTCGCCGAACTCCGCGACCGCCTGCGCCCGCGCCGCTTCGGGCGACTGTCCCTGCCCGATCAGTTCCTCGATGCGCGCCTCGAAATGGAAACGCAGCTCGGCGTCCGTCTCGCGATGGATGCTCATGTCGTGGCCTCCGGCGTCGCCGCCATCACACGCCCCACCGCCGCCACGTAGTCGTTCCACGATTGCGTCTCGGCGCGCAGGGCCCGACGGCCGTCCGTCGTGAGTCGATAGAACTTCGCCCGCTTCTTCTTGTCCGACGCGCCCCACTCCGCTTCGACCCAGCCGCGCTCCTCCATGCGATGCAGCGCGGTGTAGAGCGCGCCGTCGAGCACCTTGAAGGTGTTGGCCGACCCGGCGCGGATGAAGCGCGCGACGGCATAGCCGTGCATCGGGCCCCACGACAGCGCGCGCAGCACGAGCACGTCGAGCGTGCCCTGGAGGAGGTCGAGTTCCTTGGAGGTCATGCCGAGCACCCGTGTTCAGGGAGGTCTGTCGAACGGTGCCGATCATACACTCGACATTTGATTGAATCAAGTGTTGAGGGAATACAGGGTGCGTCCCGGGTATGAGTCGCCCTGCCGGCGGGATGCGCCATCCGCCGCCCGTGCGATCCCGCGGACCTGCCGCCCGCGACGTATCTTCTCCCCGCCCATGCTTGTCGCGCTCATCGCCCTCGCCGTTCTCCAGCTCGCGTCGCTTGCCGCGCTGCTCGTCGTCGCGCGGCGGAAGCCCCAGGTGGACCTGCACCCGCTCGTCCTCCGTCTCGAGGCAGCCGAGCGTCTGTCGGAGCGGCTCGAGCGCGGCCTGCGCGACGATCTCGCGCGCCAGCGCCTCGAGATGCGCCAGCAGGTCGACACGATTCGCACGACCGTGGACGACCACCTCCGCGGCACGCTCGAGCGTCGTCTCGACGAATCCTTCTCCCTTGTGAGCGAGCGTCTCGAGCTCGTGCATCAGGGGCTCGGCGAGATGCGGACGCTCGCCGCCGGCGTCGGAGATCTCAAGAAGGTTCTCACGAACGTGAAGGTCCGCGGCACCTGGGGCGAGGTCCAGCTCGGAGCGCTTCTCGAGCAGATGCTCACGCCGGCGCAGTACGCGACCAACGTCTGCACCAAGGGCGAGGGCGCGGAGCGTGTGGAGTTCGCGATTCGCCTGCCGGGAAAGGATGCGACGCTCGGGCACGTGTGGCTGCCGATCGATGCAAAGTTTCCAAATGAGGACTATCTGCGCCTCATCGAGGCGTCCGAGTCGGGCGATGCGGCCGCGGCCGACGCCGCGGGCAGGGCACTGGAGCTGCGGGTGAAGCACTGCGCCCGGGACATCGCGGACAAGTACGTCGCCCCACCGGCGACCACGGACTTCGCGATCCTGTTTCTGCCGACGGAAGGGCTCTTCGCCGAGGTGATTCGCCGCCCCGGCCTGGCCGACGCGATTCAGCGCGATTTCCGCGTTGCGATCGCGGGCCCAACGACGCTCGCCGCGCTGCTCAACTCACTTCAGATGGGCTTTCGCTCATTCGCGATCGAGAAGCGATCGAGCGAGGTCTGGGCGGTTCTCGGCGAGGCGAAGACCGAATTTCGTCGTTACGCCGATGTGCTCGATCGCATCCGGAACAAGCTGCTCGACGCGACGAACGCGGTCGACCGGGCGTCGGTGCGCACGCGGGCGATCGAGCGGAAACTCCAGGACGTCGAGGCGACGGTGCCGGCGAGCCCGGAGCTGGAGTTGCCGGTATCGGAGTCGCGGCACCCGCAGTCTCGGTAGACGATCGCCGAGCGGGAGCCGGTAGCCGAGCCGGGGGCCGGTAGCCGAAAGCGTGGGCCAGAAGCCGGCGGCAAAGCCGGCAGCCGGGAGCAAAGCGGCAGCCGCCAGCAAAGCCGGCAGCCGGCGGCCGGCAGCCGGTAAACCCTTCCCTGGCCTGGCGGTTCTAAGTCCCGTCACTCCCGACTCCCTGCTCCCCACCCCCTGCCACCTCGGTATGCTTCGCCGACTGATCCCGATCGCCGCGATCGCGCTGGTCGCGCTCTTCGTCCCTGGCGCCGCACTGCTCGCCCAGACCGACGTCATTCGCGGGCGCATCACCGGCCCCGACAACCAGCCGATTGAGCGCGCCACGGTGACCGTGACCACGCTGAGCGGCAACGTCTCGCGATCGGCGCGGACCGGGAAGGACGGCCGTTACACCGTCACCTTTCCCGGTGAGGAGGGCGACTACTTCGTCAGCGTCGCCGCGCTCGGCTACGCCGCCAAACGTTTCGAGATCAAGCGCACGGCGGACCAGGACATCCTGGTCGCCGACGCCAAGCTGCAGGCGACCGCCACTCAGCTCGACGCCGTTCAGGTCAACGCCCAGCGCCAGCGGCTCAACCGCAACGATGACCTCCGCGCAGACATCAGCGGCAGCGAGCGCGCGATCAACCCCGCGAATGCGTCGGCCGACGCCATGAGCGACCTCGCCGCCCTCGCCGCGACGATGCCCGGCGTCCAGTTCATCGCCGGCGCCGACGGCGCGCCCAACGGCTTCTCCGTCCTCGGCCTCGGCGTGGACCAGAACGCGACCACCCTCAACGGCATGAACTTCGGCGGATCGTCGCTGCCGCGCGACGCGAGTGTCTCGACCTCGCTCATCACCTCGCCCTACGACGTCTCGCGTGGTGGGTTCAGCGGCGGCCTTCTCAGCATCCGCTCGCGGGCCGGAAACAATTACATCAACCGTACGACCAGCCTGAACTTCGATTCGCCGCGGATGCAGTGGACCGATCCCGCGGCGCGGTCGCTCGGTCAGCAATATCAGAACGTCTCGGTCGGCGGTCTGCTCTCCGGACCGATCCAGACCGACAAGTCGTTCTTCACGCTGTCCTATCAGGCAGGCCGCCGCTCCGCGGACCTTCAGAGTCTGCTCAATACGAGCCCCGTCGGGCTCCAGGCTGCCGGTGTATCGGCGGATTCCGTGACGCGGCTGCTCGGCATCCTCAACGCGTCGCACGTGCCGGCACGAATCGGCGGTATCCCCGGCTCGCGGCTCAACGACAACGCCCTCGTCTTCGGCTCGTTCGATTTCACGCCGCCCACGTCGTCCACGGGCCAGGCGTTCAATCTCACGTTCAACGGCTCGTGGAACCGGTCGAATCCCGCCAGCGCCACGACGATGGAGCTCCCCGCCCACAGCGGCGAGCGCACGAATTGGTATGGCCTCGTGACGGCCAAACACTCCGGCTACTTCGGCTTCGTGCTCAGCGAGACGTCGCTCGGCTTCAGTCAGTCGAAGTTCGGTGGCGACCCCTATCTCGCGCTGCCGAACGGCAGCGTGCGGGTCAATTCGTCCTTCGCCGATCTGCCGAACAGTGTCCAGACGCTGTCGTTCGGCGGCAACCCGGCGATGAACATCTCGCAGAGCACCCGCGGCATCCAGCTCCGCAATCAGTTGGGCTGGTTCAGCGACAACAACAAGCACGCCCTCAAGCTCACCACCGAGCTGCGCCGCGACGACTATTCGCAGGACATGACGATGAACGAGCTGGGATCGTTCACGTTCAACTCGCTCGCGGATCTCGAGTCGGGCACGCCGGCGAGCTTCACGCGCCAGCTGTCGCCGCGTACCCGTCAAACGAGCGCCTACATCGGCGGAATTGCCCTCGGCGATTCGTACCGCCCGACCGCCGACCTCCAGCTCCAGTACGGCCTGCGCGTCGACGGAAATCGCTTCAACCAATCGCCGACCCACAACGCCGACCTCGACAACCTGTTCGGCGCGCGCAACGACCACGTGCCCAACAACATCTATCTGAGCCCGCGCGTCGGCTTCTCGTGGACCTACGGCGCCGAATCGCAGGTCTCGGCGTTCCAGGGCGCGTTCCGCGGCCCGCGCGCCGTCGTGCGCGGCGGCATCGGCATCTTCCAGAACCTGCCGAACACCCAGGCGGTCGGCACGGTGATGGACAACACCGGGCTGGCATCGGCGATTCAGCAGCTGAGCTGCATCGGTGCCGCGGCGCCGGTCCCGGATTGGAGCGCGTACGCCGATCCGAGCAACATCCCCACGCGCTGCGCCGATGGAACGACCGGCACGGTCTTCTCCAACGCGGCGCCGAACGTGACCCTGTTCGCCAGGAACTATCAGGCGCCCCGGTCGCTCCGGTCGAACCTGCAGTGGAACGGCGCGGTGTTCGACAATCGCTTCTCGACGACGATCGACGCCACGTACTCGCGCAACCTCAACCAGGCGAGCACGTTCGATCTGAACTTCAACCCGACGGCGTCGTTCGCGCTCGCCGGCGAGGCCGGCCGCCCCGTCTTCGCGAATCCCACGAGCATCGTCGCGAACACCGGCGCGATCGCCGCCGGCGAAGCCCGGGTCTCGACGGCCTACGCGCACGTGAACGAACTGCGCTCCGATCTGCAGTCCGAATCCAAGCAGCTCTCCGTGAGCCTCCGTCCGCTCGCCTTCAATTCGTCGCTCACGTGGAGCCTGTCGTATGTCCTGTCCAACACGCGCGAGCAGTACCGCGGCTTCAGCAGCGCGGCCGGCAATCCTCTCGAGACGGCCTGGGGACGCTCGAGCTTCGACTCGCGCCACCAGGTGCTCTACCAACTCAACTACAACGCGTTCGATTGGGTGCGCCTCGGCTGGTTCCAGTCATTCCGGTCGGGCACTCCGTACACGCCCGTCGTGTCGGGAGACATCAACGGCGACGGCTACTCGAACGACCGGGCGTTCATCTTCGACCCGAGCGCACCGGGCACAGACCCGGCCGTCGCCGCCGGCATGCAGGAGCTGCTCGCCGACGGATCACGCTCGGCGCGCGACTGTCTGCGCAGCCAGATGGGCAAGATCGCGGAACGCAACAGCTGTCAGGGACCGTGGACGACGCAGGCGAACCTCACGTTCTCGTTCAACCCCGTGAAGGTCCGCATGCCGCAGCGCGCGAACCTCTCATTCCAGGTCTCCAATCCGCTCGCGGCGGCCGACGTGCTGCTCCACGGCGAGAACAGGCTGCACGGCTGGGGACAGACCTTCGTTCCGACCGGCAACCTGCTCTTCGTACGCGGTTTCGACGCCACGACGCAGAAGTTCACCTACGAGGTGAATCAGCGCTTCGGCGCGACGGCGCTCCAGCAGAGCGCGATTCGGTCGCCCGTCACGCTCACCGCCATGCTGCGCGTGGACGTCGGACCGGCTCGCGAGCGCCAGGATCTGACGCAGCTGCTCGACCGCGGCCGCCGTACGAGCGGGGCGAAGGCGCCCGAAGCGTTCCTCCGCGCATTCTACGGCAGCGGCGGCGTGATGAACCCGATGGTCCAGATCCTTCGTCAGGCCGACACACTCGAGCTGTCGCAGGAAGTCGCCGACAGCATCGCGATTCTCAACCGCAACTACACGATCAAGCTCGACTCCATCTGGACCCCGGTCGTGAAGTATCTCGGCGCGCTCCCGGATCAGTACGACCAGGATGAGGCGTATGACCGCTATCGCGTCGCGCGGATGGCGTCCGTCGATGCGATGATCCGCCTCGCGCCGGTCGTGAAAGGACTGCTCACCGCCGAGCAGCAGCGCAAGCTGCCGACGTTCGTCACGCCGTTCCTCGACACGCGCTATCTCGCCTCGATTCGCACGGGCACGTCGGGCCAGGGGCTCGGCATGACGATGATGGGCGGCGCGATGCCGATGACTGGGGGCGCCATGGGCGGCGGCCAGCAGACGATCATCCGCGTCGGCACTCCGTGAGCCGACATCACAGATCACACTTTCGACTTCCAACACTCAGCTCTCCAGCCAAATGCCGAGACCTCTGCACCTCACACTCGCGATGCTGCCGTTGGCCGCGATCGCGGCGTCCGCTCAAGCGCCGGCGGTCCATCTCATCGCCGCGCCCGACGCCCAGACCAAGCCGATCTTCGGAACCGTGCCGGCCGTGCGCCAACTCCCGGGCGGCCAGCTGCTCGTCAACGACACGCAGAAGCGGCAACTCACTCTCCTCGACGCATCGCTGGGCAACCCGTCCGTCATCGCCGACTCCGTTCCCGGCATGTCGAGTTCATACGGGACGCGCGGCGGCGGCCTCATTCCGTATCTCGCCGATTCGAGCCTGTTCGTCGATCCGGCCGGCCTCTCGATGTTCGTGATCGATCCGGCAGGCAAGATCGCGCGCGTCGCGTCGGTGCCGCGCTCGCAGGACGCGACGTTCATCGGCAGCAACGTCCTTGGGAACCCGGGGCTGGATGCGAAAGGACGTCTGGTCTATCGCGGTGGGATCTCGATCGTTCGACAGACGGGCGGTGCGCGCGGAGGCGGCGGGGGCGGCGGGGGCGGCGGCGCAGCGGCGCTCCCGTTCGCGCTTCCGGACACGCCCGACAGCTCGGCGATCGTGCGGGTCGACCTGGCCACGCGCAAGCTCGACACCGCGGGGTTCTTCAAGACTCCTAAGACCACGCTCAAGGCCGAGCAGACCGAACGTGGCGTGACGATGACGTCGGAGATCAACCCGATGCCGTTGGTCGACGAGTGGACCGTGCTCGCCGACGGGTCCATCGCGATCGTCCGAGGCCAGGACTACCATGTCGACTTCATCGGCGCCGACGGCGGCCGCGTGAGTGGCGCGAAGGTCCCCTTCGACTGGCAGCGCCTCGACGACGACGCCAAGGTCGCGGTCATCGATTCGGCGCGGAAGGCGATGGAGGCCGCGCGCGTCGCGGCGGCGAACGCACCGCCGGGCAGCGCGCCCGCGGGGATCGCCGGCGACGGCGCCCCGCGCATGATGATCAGCTTCAGCACGGGCGGCGGCACCGACGGCGGCGGCGGTATGGCGCAGCGGATCATGGCCGGCGGCGCGCCGGGAATGGCCAATGCGAGCCTGAACTTCATCAGCCCGTCCGAGCTTCCCGACTATCGTCCCGCATTCTCGGCCGGCGCGGTCAAGGCCGACGCAGACGGCAACCTCTGGGTCCGCACCTCGGCCGTTCGCGCCGGCGCAGCCGGTCCGATCTACGACGTGATCGATCGCCGGGGAGAGCTCATCGATCGCATCCAGCTCCCCGCCGCGCGGCAGATCGTCGGGTTCGGAAAGGGCGGCGTGGTCTACATGACCGCGCGCGACGCATCCGGTTCCTGGCTCGAGCGAACGCACCGGTAGAGCTCCACGTCGAAGAAGCCGCGGAGTGCGCATTCGCACTCCGCGGCTTTTTTGCTTTCCGTTTTTCCATGATCCACTGGCGGCGCTTGGTGTCGTGATTGCATTGTGCCTTCCATCATGCATTCACCTCGATCAATCGTCGGCCTCGGATTCGCCGCGTTCGCATTCGCTTGCGGAGACAGCGGTAAGGCCGGCAAGAAGGCCGCTGACTCGACCACTCGATCGCCTTTGCCCGGTGCCACCCGCGCCGAATCTGCCGCGGGAACGCGCGAGTCGGCCGCCGCGAAGGCCGGAGCGAGCGCGGCATCCGCATCGAAGACCGACTCCAACGCGACGGTCACCCCCGTCGAGGCGCGAATGGGCACGAAGTTGGGCGGGCCCGACTCGGCGATTCGCATTCAGATCGCGACGCAGCCCAAGTTCCGCACGCGCGCCGACTCGATCTCGTTAGTGGCGGCGATTCGCAAGGGACTCAAGCACGACGGCTGGCCCGTGAAGACCGCGCCTCCGCTCCCCGGCTCGATCCTCCCGGCGAAGCGGATCGTCGCCTTCTACGGCAATCCGCTCTCGAAGCGCATGGGCATTCTCGGCGAGATCCCGTATGCCAACATGCTCGCGAAGCTCGATACGGTCGTCGGCTGGTGGAAGCAGGCCGATCCCTCGACACCGGTAATTCCCGCGCTGCACCTCATCGTATCGGTCGCGCAGGCGGACCCCGGCAAGGACGGCATGTATCGCCAGCGCTCCGATCCGGACCTCATCGAGAAGATCTACAACTTCGCGCGGCAGAAGAACGCGCTCACGATTCTCGACATCCAGACCGGCAAGAGCACGCTGCGCGACGAGATCCCGGTGCTCCTGCCCTTCCTCCAGCGCCCTGACGTGCATCTCGGAATCGACCCCGAGTTCAACATGCACAACAACCGCGAGGGACGGAAACCGGGCTCGAAGATCGGCGCGATGACCGCCGACGAGATCAACTTCGTCATCGACCAGCTCGCGCAGATCGTCTCGAAGTACAACCTTCCGCCGAAGGTGCTCATCGTCCATCGCTTCACGACCAACATGCTGCAGAACGCCGATCAGATCAAACTCGATCCACGCGTGCAGGTCGTGATCAACATGGACGGGTGGGGTCAGCCCTGGCACAAGTTCGACACCTACGCCACCTGCGAAGCGTCGGAACCGGTGCAGTTCACGGGCTTCAAGATCTTCTTCCACAACGACACGCGGAAAGGGGATTCGATCCTCGCGCCGAGTGAAGTACTCGCGCTCCGCCCGCGCCCCATCTACATCCAGTATCAGTAGTCGCGGTGTCGAGTAGCGTCGGATGCCCTCGTCAGGGCGTCGGGTAGGTAGGTCGTCGCTGGCGGGAATCGAGTAGTCCGCGTGGAGGGCAGTTGGGCGGATCGCGCCTCCGCCCGGCGCGCACTTCCACCGCCCTGCCCCCGGCTCCTACCTGAATTCGTAGTACATGTTGACCAGCGCACCGAGCGCCAGCGACGTCGTGCCGCGCCCCAGCGCGACCTGAGCCCGATTGCTGTTGCTCGGCCGCCAGCTGGCCTGAGCGAAGCTCCCCACATAGGCGCCGGCAATGCGGGGCACCGCAATGCGCTGCGAGCCGTCGGGCATCTGATCCATGAACGCACCGCGTATCGCCGCGCCCGTCCGGCGCCACTTGCTCCCGCAATGGCAGGGCTTGTAGTCCAGCGGACGGCGCATCACCGCCGCGAGCCCTTCCGTGACTCCTTCCTGAATCACGAACTCGCCGACGTTCGACGCGACGCGCTTGCCGTAGCCGTTCCAGCCATTTCCCCACTCGGGCGGCTCCTTCTGCCACTGGTCGACGCCCGCGAACGCGAGCCCCTCGACCGCGCCCCACGCGAGATCGCGCCCGAAGCGCGTCAGCCGCGTCGCCGAATCCGACCCGACGCGCCCCCACTGCGCGTCCACCTTCGTTCCGACGATGCAGAGCATCGCCAGCCCCAACAAGAAACGTCGCATTCCGTCATCCGATGACTATCTCGTGATGACGTCATTGCAACCCCGGGGCCGGATGGTTTGCGCCACCGCCTGACACCACGCGCCGACCACGGCGCGCGCGGTCGTGGTACCGCGAAGGTAGCCGGCCATCTCGTGCGGATCGGGCTCATCCGCCGGCGGCGACGTGAGCAGATCATGGCCGACTGTGAGCGGCGTCGCGAGGTCGTCACCGACGTGCCGGATGTTCGTCCAGTCCGCCACGCTGCGCGGCACCCCGAACGTCGACGACGAGTCTTCTCCAATGAGCAGACTACGAATGGCGCTGGCCCCGGCCATCGATCCGATCGTCACGAGCTCGCTCACCACGCCGCTGTCTGACCGCGCCGAGAGATGATCGTACGCCATCACCGCGCCGAGGCTGTGTGCCACCACGATGATCGGCCGGCCCTGGCGGCGTGCCCCGTCGATGGCCGCGCCGAGGCGCGCCTCCGACGCGCACCGCTTCCGTGCATCCGACAGGAATGCCGCGTCGGCCGAGAGCGCGCGCAGTTGCGCGACGTCCTCGCCGGCGCCCGCGAGCGACGTGATCGCCCCGAAGAAGTTGCCGACGAGCGTCGCAAACTGCTTGAAGTCCGCGTCCATCATCGCGCCGCGTTTCGCGCGAAGGTCGTCCGCCGCATAGTCGCAGCCGGCCGACGACCGCGGATCGAGCGCGTCGGCATACCACACCACGCGAACGTCTCCGTCCTCGAGGATCGGCTCGCGGGTGAGGGTCGACACACCGGATCGCAGCGCGCCAAGCCACTGCTTGCGAACGGCAACGCTGTCCCGGTCCTGCATCCCCCGTCCATGCACCAGAAGAATCACCGGCCGTCCATTCGCTTGCTGCGCCGGTGCGCCCTGAGCGAACGCGGCCACGGCGGCAATCGACAGGAGGATGCGTTTCATGCCGCTGTACTACGCGCGGCTCACTCGGCCAGTTCCGCGCGGACGTCGCGCGACCTCATGCGAACAGGCCGACCTGCCCGCCCGTGTGCCAGAAGAGCACGGTCTCGTCGCTCGAGAATCGGCCGGCGCGCACATAGGCGACGAGCGCGCCGAGCGCTTTGGCAGTATACGTGTGGTCGACGAACAGCCCCTCGCGCCGCGCTCCGAGCATCTGCGCTTCGCGCGACGCGTCGGTCGGCGAACCGTAGCCCGCCCCAACGCGCGTGTCGTCGACTTCCAGCTCGCCGTCGAAGTCGCCGAGCTCGTCGATCCCGCGAATGATCTGCCGGACGGACGCCGCGATCGACTCCGCTGGATCATCGGCGCTCACGGCGATCACCCGCGTCTCCAACCGCATCAACGCGACGCCGGCCACGAGCCCCGCCTGCGTTCCGCCCGACGAACCCGCGTGGACGATGACGTCCGGCTTCACGCCCTGTCCCATCAGCTCGCCGAGCGCGTTCACGTAGCCGATCGCCCCGGTCGCGGTCGACGCGCCGAGCGGAATCAGGAACGGCCTGGCTCCCTGCCCGAGCAGGCGATCCATCACCCGCTCGGTTGCCGCCGCGCGCTCGTGGCGCGACGGGATGTACTCGATCTCCGCCCCGAGGAGTTGATCGAGCAGCGCGTTCGCCGTGGGCCGCTCCGGCGGCGTCCCGTTGATGATCAGCACGCACCGCATGCCGAGCGTCGCCGCCGCGGCCGCCGTGGCGCGCGCATGGTTCGACTGCACGCCGCCGAGCGTGACCAGCGTATCCGCGCCCGCGTCGACCGCCTCGGCGAGTACGTATTCGAGCTTTCTCACCTTGTTGCCGCCGAAGCCGAACGGAATCGCGTCGTCGCGCTTGACCAGCAAACGCGGCCCGCCTCCGAGCGCATCGCGCAGGCCGCTCATCTCGTGCACCGGCGTCGGTTCGCCCATCAATACGATCCGCGGCGCCTCGAAGCTTGCCATCCGGTCAGACCTTGAACAGGTACGAGTACTTGACGAAGAAATAGTCCGAGTTGCGCACGAGCGGCTGAAAGTTGAACCGCTCGAGCGGATTCGGATCGGCGATTCCGTAGCTGCCGTAGCCGACGAACAGTACGGTGCCCGGCGTCGGCTGATATGAGTACAACAGGTCGCCGCGCAACGCATGCGACCGCGTCGCGAGGGCCTTCTGGCCGCCGATGATCAAGGGAAAGCCGGTTCGCGACTCGTCGCGCAGGTCGTCGCGCAACGCCGAGTTGTATTCGCCGATCAACCGGACGAACTGCGACCGGGTGAGCTGATATTCGGTCTTCACCCGCGGAATCACGTTGCGCCCGACGAGCGACCCGTCCGTGCGCCGGTAGTAGTCCTGGTAGGTCAGAGTTCCGCCGACCCGCAGGCGATCGCTCGCGCGAACGTTCGCCGTGAGCGACAGGTAGTGGATGTCGGCCTGGGCCCACTCGAAGAAGTTCTCATCCTGGCCGGCGATGTACACCACGTTCGCGTCGAAGTGCGCCCACTGCGGCGTGGTGAGCGACGCGACGTAGTCGCGGTTCGGAATGCGGCCGACGCCGACGAACGGAACGGTGTCCACCGTCGTACCGACCGTGCGCTCGATCGCATAGTTGCTGAAGAGGTCCGTATCGTAGCCGAACGTCTCCCAGTACACCGAGGCGCCCACCGTCCATCCGCCGCGCAACCGCGTGCTCGTGCTGACGTGGAATTTCTTGTCCTGCGCGTCCCCCTGATGGACGAAGTGCGAGTACTGCCAGCTGTCGTCGAACAGCACGTCGAGGTTGAACGACTCCACCTGGCTGCCCCGCGGCATGAACCAGCTCACACGCTGATCGATCGTGCCGTGCACGATTCCCGGGCGCGAGATGAAGCCGCTGCCCGCGACGAAATCGTCGTCGATGCCATTGAGCGAGTACCGGGCCCCGTATCGCTTTCCGTTGCGCGAGAAGGTCGCGTCCCAGAGCGGCGCGTTGCGGACGATCCCCCGGGTCTTGTCATAGCTCTGCGCATACTGGAACGACGCGGTGTACACGTCGCCGAAGAGAATACGCCCGTCGACGTCGGCCACGCGGTTGTAGTCGCCGCCTACGATCCGGTCGGTGTACGCCATGCCGACGCGCGACTGCCCGCCGATGTCGTGCTGCGCGCGCACGATGTTGTAGATCGTCGAATAGCGCCCATTCGCCGAGAGGCTCGGGTCGTCCTGCGCCGAGATGACGCCGATCCCGATCCCCGCCACCTTGCCGGTGAGCTTCACCGCCGCTTCCGGCTTGGCGATGCGCCGCGTGTAGATGAGGTTCTTCGGCGCGTTGAACTGCTCGAGGCCGTCGAGAAAGAACGGACGCTTCTCCGCGAAGTACAGCGCCTGGCGCGGATCGAATACGATCTGGCTGGCGTCGGATTCCACTTCCGCGAAATCCGGACGCATCGTCCCGTTGAGCGTGAGGTTGTTCGTCACGCCGTAGCGCACGTTGAGACCGAGCTGCGGCCGCGGCTGCGTGTAGTGCCAGCGCCCGTTATCCGGATTCGTCGCACCCGTCGAACGGCGCGTGACCATCGGATTGAGATCGAGCACCAGACCGCGATCGAGCCCGGTGAGCCCCTCGAGCGTGCCGCTCTGCGCGAGAAACGACGTGTTCGAGCGCCGCGCCGGCGCCCACGTGTCCTCATACCCCGAGTGCGCGACGAACCGCACCGCGTTGAAGTCCCACCGCTGCACGTCCGACGCCTGGAACTTCAGGCTCCGGAACGGAATCCGAACCTCCACCTCGTAGCCGTAATCGGTCAGCCGTCCTTTGGACGTGTAGACGAAGTCCTGACTCAAGTCCGCCGACTGCCGCTGTGGAATCCCGACCTGAAAGCCGCCGCCGCTGGTCGGCGTCGTCTCGACGAGCGTGCCGTCCATCTGAATCCCGAACGGATTCACGGCGAACATGTACGCTTGCCGCTTGTCGTTGAACGTGCCGATCAACAGCTGGACGTTGTCGTCCGCCGTGATCTTGTCGCGATCGGCCAGCGTCGCATGCACGCCGCCGTGCTGCTCGAATGCCCGAATGCCGATGTGCAGCGCCGATGAGCTGTACCAGACGAGCAGCTGTGTCGAGTCGGCCGCCGGAATGCCGTCCTGCGGCGTGTACTGCGAGAACCCGGATAGAACCGCGGCCTGCTGCCAGACACTCTCTGAGAGAGCGCCGTCGACCTCGATCTCCGCCGCATCACCTTCGATGCGCGGAATCCGAACGTTGATCTGGGTGTCGCGTCCGACATGGTCAGCCGGCGGGCCTGCATGAAGAAGCGCGGCGAGGCACGCGGCGGCCGCGCAAACGGTGGGGGGCATGGCTACAACAATGACGAACCGTACGAGAATTCGCTAAGGGCCGGGCGTCCGAAAAATGTAAACGGCCCCATGTGCCCGATCAGAACTTCACCATGCGCCTCACCACACTCACGTCCCCGGTCTGGCTCGCGACGACGTTCGCGGGTCGCGGCGGCACCTCGATCGTCGCCGGAAGCTCGGGACGGCGCGCGCTCAGCTCCAGCTCCAGCGGCTGCCCCGCCGGCACGGTCAACGCGAACAGCGCACCGTCGCTCGGCACATTCCAGTATTCGGTCGACCACGTGCGCGACTGACGACGAAAGCGCGTGGTGTCGATCGCGCGGCCGTCGATCGACGCACGCGTCACCACGCCGTTCGCTCGCACCACGAGACCGGTCGTTCCACTCGGTGCCCGCACCCTGAACGTCACGACACGCTCGCCGGTGCCCGAATCGGAGACGAGCGTCGCCGTCGGGGCGTCCAGATGGGCGCTCGGAACGGGGCGGCCGATGAGGGGCTGCGCCCCCGCACTCACGCGCGCCGACCAGTCGGGCCCCCGCTGCGACGTTCCGACCACACTCTGCGTCCACGGCTCCCGCGGCGTGAGACTGCCGAAGAACGCCTCACTGCTGTCAGCGCGCTGCAGATACACGAGCGCGGAACGCGCCGGATGCTCGGCGGTCTGTCGAACCGTCGCGCGCGCGTAGAACGCGACGAGCACCGCGAGCGCCATCGTGCCCGCCAGCGCGATACTCCAATCGGCGGTCACGCGAGCCACCACCGGTGCGATCAGCCACACGACGAGCGACGTGAGCACGACGAGTGCGATCGCCCCGACTCCGCTCACGCCGAGCATCACGGCCGACGCGATGTACGCCGCGCCCGCGATCATCATCAGTGTCACGAACGCCGCGATCCACTCCGCGATCGGGTTGCGCGTCCACCGCGCGACCGCGGCGAACAGCGCGGGCCAGACGAACACGTAGCTCACCGCCGGCAGCATGACGCTCAGGGCGATTCCAGCCGCCGACCAGACCAGCAGCGCCGCCGTGGCGGGGGCATTGGTGTGGCGTCGATCGACGGCCAGATAGACGCCGCCGTTGATCGCGAGCGCCGCCAGCGCGATCGCGGTCGCGTAGCGCCCGCTCCACATCGCCGGGCCGGAGAGCACGAGGAAGCGACTCGCCGCGCCGAGCGCCGCGATCGTGACGACCATTGCGACGAGCCCCGCCACGACGCCCTTCCAATCCCTTTCGCGCCGCATCGCAAGCACGACCAGCACCAGCAGCAGCACGGCGAGCGGGATCGCGATGGCGGTCGGATAGACGACGAGCCCGACGAACGGGAAGTCGAAGAACACCGCGTCGCCAGTTTTCGGGCGGGGCATCGGGGCATCTCCGAACGCCCTGGCCAGCGCGAGCATCTGCAGGCCGTGGTGCTGCACGCTCCCCGGATCGAGATGCTGGAAGTCGTCGCGCGTGGTGTGATAGCGCTCGACGCCGTCCGCAAACGCGAAATTCATCGCCGGAACACCGAGCACGGCGAGCTCGGAGAGGTCGGTGTCGTTGGGAAGAATGCGATAGATCGTCGTGAACACCGAGCCGGCGGTCACGTCACGCGCTTCGCGCAGCATCCGCACCGCGTCGAGATTCCCCGGTCCCGTCTCGAACATGAGCGATCGTCCGGTCGTGCCGCGCGCCTCGAAGTTGAGTGCGACGCCAATCCGCTTCGCGAGCGGATTCTCGCGCACGAAGGCCGCGGCACCGAGCAGCCCGGATTCCTCGCCATCGGTGATGAGCGCGACGACGTCGTTCGCGAGCGGCTCGCGACGCGCCTTCAGCGCCCGTAGCGTCTCGAGGATCGCCGCGACGCCCGCCCCATCGTCCGCCGCTGCGGGGCCGGCCTCCACGCCGTCGTAATGCGCCATCAGCAGGACGACGGGCTTGTTCTCGCCTGCGTTCCGCCCCGGCAGCACGCCGACGATGTTCTGCACGCGTCCAGACGCCTGGTAGCGCGTGCCGACGGCCGTCGTCGTCTCGACCGATGCACGAACGCCCAGCGCGTTCAGCTGCCGGAGGATGTAGTCCCGGACACGATCGTGGTCGGGCATTCCCATGGCATGCGGGCGCTGGGCGATCTGGGCGACGTGCCGGAGCGCACGCTCGGCGGAAAACACCGTGTCCGGCGCATTGGCCGCGACCGGCGCGGGCGTCCGCGAGACCCGCGCGACCGACAGCGCGGTGAGAAGAAGGAGGCCCGCCGCGGTCGCGATGCGACTGATCATCGTGGTCCTTTCGATTGTCGATGTGAGGGCGGCCGCGCCCACTGCATGCGGCGAGCGCCCGGACTCCCTTCACACTCGGCCGGCGCCCCTGCCCCTGACGCTCGCCGTCCGGCGCATCACGATTTGTTGAACACCTGCTTGCGCGACATCGTCTGTCCCGCGGCGTCGATGTCGCTCGACAGCGTCAGCTTCTTGCCCGTTTCGTCGAGCGACCAGCGTTCCACGCTCTTCACCGGCACGCCAACGTCCGCGGTGGTCGTCACGACGAGCGTCGACCCTTCCCACGCGGTCGTCGAGTTCATCTCGATCTGCCGCCCCTGCACGTCCACCGTGTTCTTCGATGGATTGCCGTCGATCGCGAACGTCAACGAGCTGTGATTGTCGCCCGCCGGCGTCTTCACGTCCTGGTCGATCTTGATGCTCTTCTCGGTCTGCGCGATCGTGACGGTGGCGGTCACGCCCGCCGCCTCGACGCCGCTCGCCGCGGCGTCGAGCGACCACTTGCCCGACAGATCAGGATGCGCCGTCTGTGACATCAGGGGGGCAGCGACGAGCAACAGCAGGGCGGCGATACGGCGCATGAAACTCTCCTATTTCTTCCTGGCAGATTTGGCGGCGCCGGCGGGAGTCGCCGGAGCATCCTTGAAGACCTTCGTTTCCCCTTCGTAACCGAACTGCACGTGCGCGCTCTGCTCGACCTGCGTGATCGCCAACTTGCTCGAGTCGAGCGGCACGTCGATCGACGCCACGCGGTCCAGCAGCTTGGTGTCGGGCACCTTGATATCGTAGTTGAACCAGCGCGTGAGCGCTCCGACCACGTCGCGCAGTTGCTTGTTTCGTACCGTCACACGCTTGTCGACCCAGTTGAACGCCTCCGCCCGCTCATCGTCGGTCGCAGGGCGAATCCCCTTCACCGCGTCCGCGACCATCGCGTCGCCGGCATTCGCCACCGCGGAATTCTTCCCGGCCTTGATCGTCACCGTGCCTTCCTGCACGAGCACCATCGGCGTCGTGTCGGGATTGAACGTCGAGATCACGAACTTCGTCCCGGTGGCGATGAAGTGGTTCCGCCGCGACACGACGCGGAACGGTAACTCCTTCCCCGGTGCCACCTCGAAGCCGACGGTGCCTTCCACCTTCACCACGCGGCTCTTGGTGCCGAACGTCTCCGGCATCCAGACCTTCGACTCCGGGCCGATCGTCATCGCCGTTCCGTCGGGCAGCTTCGTCGTGCCGATCTGCCCCGACGTCGACGTGATCGGCTGAATCGACTGATTCGCCACCAGCGCCAGCTGCACGTCATCCTCGCCGAGCCGGTCGAAGTACATCACGCCGCCAACCGACACCACGACCGCAACCACGCCGACCACGGCCGGCATGACCCAACTGCGGCGCTTGCTCATCCCCTTCAAATGACTTGCCGCCTCGTGCCGCCCGGCCGCCGCCGCCGAGGCACGCGTCTCCCTCGTCGGTCCACGAAGCGCACGCTCGATCTGCCCCCAGACGTAGCCCGGCGTTTCGTGTTCCGTCGTATCGTGCGCCTTCGCCTGTCCCGCACCGACGGCGCCGAAGCGAGCACCCGACACGCGCCGGCTCAATGCCCGCGCCGCGCCGTGCTTCACCTCGTCCGCCAGGACTGCCCGAAGTTGATCGCTCGACGCGATCGATCCGCGCTGCGCCCACGCGGCGAGAAACGCGGTTTCCACCACCCGCGGCGCGAGCGACGTGGCCTCGCCGAGCTGCGCCTTCGCATCCGCGAGGCACTGCGCAAACTCGGCGTCGAAGGCTCGTCGCAACGCGCCTTCGTCCGCGAGATGAGCGGGACCGGTGAGAGGGCTAGACGATGCAGCGCGGGTATCCGGCGTCGACATGCAGCCTCCTGGACTCGGGGTGTGGGCGTCTATCATGGCACACACCGAGGCGGGCGCAAGAGGAGAATGCCGGCCCCCCTCCTGGTCAGCGCGGGAGGAGCAGCGTGGTCGTCCCCGTGGCGGCAATCCGGTCCCGCGAGAACGGCACGCCGAAGTACCGGTCGTTCGCCCAGAGCGGAAAGAGATCCCGGTAGTGCGGGTCGTCCGGGTCCCCTGCCTGCCCCGGCGTGTTGATGCCGACCGCCGTATCCCAGTCGGCAAGATCCACGACGATCCGGAACGACGCGCCCGACGTCTGGTTGTCCCCGCCCCCCGTCGCGCCGACCGTGTTGCCGTCTCCACCGCGCGGCGCAGGGCCCACGTCGAACTTCGCGCGCAGCTCGGCGTTCACCGCGGGGCTGAGCGGATGCGTGATCGTCGCGTGGTGGTAGGTGTTCTGTCCCCACGCCCAGCCGTCAGGGTTCGCCCCGAACCGCTCGGTCATCTCTTTCACCGCCTCGTCGAGGCTCCGGATCAACAGCGAGTCGCGCGCGGCGACCGGGTTCGCCCCGAACGCCCCGGTCGGCGAGACGATGAAGCCGATCATCTTCCGCGCGCCCAGCGTCCGGATGTACGGCCGCGCCGGCGCCGGGATCGCCGTCGCGGCCACGTTCGCACTCAGACGCCGGTACCACGCCTCGTAGACCCCCGCCGCGGTGGACGACCTGTCGAGCACGAAATTCCAGTCGAGCAGCATGCGCCGCGCGCGCTCGGTCGCCGCGTTGCCGGCCGGAAGGTCGCGGAGGAGCGGCACGAGCTGTCGCGCGGGCAGCGAGAGGTAGTCGGTCTGAAGACGCATCAGATCCGCGATCGCGAACTTCCGCCCGGAGCCGAGCACCTCGGAGATGCGCGCCCAGCGATAGGGATCGGCCCACGCGAAGCCCACCGCGTCCATATGCGGATAGTCGAGTGGAATCAGATCGTTGTTCGCCGTGGCGATGAAGCCTTCGGGCGGGTTGTAGACGTGCGGCTTCTCCTTGATCGGCAGGAAGCCCGCCCACTCGTAGCGGCCATCGCCCGGGACGGGCACGAGCCCGCTGAAGTTCTTGCGGATCGGCGCGATGCCCACCGACTGCCAGCCGATGTTCCCCGCCCGGTCCGCCCAGATCATGTTCTCGCCGGGGATGTTGCTGAAGCTGCAGGCATCGCGAAACTCCTCCCAGGTCGTCGCCTGGTCCATCCGGAGGCTCGCGAGATACGGCGCGCCGCCGGGCTCGAGCCACGCCGCCCGTACCGCATAGGCGACGTGCTTCAAGGAATCCTCATAGACCACCGGGCCGTGTCGGGTGTAGACCAGTTCCGCGGAAACCGCTGCCTCGCCCTTCACGGGGATCGTTTCGCGAATGACCCGCATCGGCACCCACGCGCCCTGATACCAGTACTCACGCGGATTCCTGGGGTTGGTCTTGTAGACGTAGAGATCCTCGCCGTCCGTCGAGAAGATCGTGAGCCCCCAGGCACCGACGTCGTTGTGCCCGATCGAAACGCCCGGAATCTCCGGCTCCCCGCCTCCGATGACGTTCCAGCCGGGTGCGTTGAGGTGCACCCAGTAGCGCAGCGATGGCGCCGACTGCGCGCGATGCGGATCGTTCGCCAGCATGGGACGGCCGCTCTCGGTCAGGCGGCCGCTGATCACCCAGTTGTTGCTGCCGATGTCCCGCCGCCCGTTCTCACGCAGATCGGCCGCCTCGGCGTCCGCGATCGCGGCGAGCCGGCGATACGAGTCGCGATCGTTGCGATACGCGAGCTGCACGTCGCTCGGTTGAAAGCGAACGCTCGAATGAAACGCCTGATATCTGGCAAGAATCGCGGTGCTCAGCAGCGAGCCGTCGATCGCCGGATCGAGCGTCATGTCGGGGTCGCCCGGCCTGAAGGTCGAGAGCGACTTCACGAGCGCCGGCCCCAGTGCGGCGACGGCACGTCCGTGATTCAGCTCCTCCTCGACGTTCCCCAGCAAACCCTGATGGCGGGAAATCACGACGTCGGCGGTCCAGCGTCCGGGCTTCGTGCCCAGCAACTTGAACTCGATCGGCAGCAGAGACGGATTGGCTTCGGTCGCTGCCACGTAGGCGTTCACGCCGTCGACGAACGCGCCGACGATCGCCGCGCCGCGCGGATGATATCGCGCGAGCTCGGTCGCCATGTCTCCGCGATACTTGAACAGGCGCGTACCGATGTCGCGCTGCAGTTCGCGTCTGCCGAGCAGCTCGGAGACGGTTCCGGTCGCTTGACGGCGCCAGAGCTCGAGCTGGAACGTGCGGTCGCGCGCCGCCGCGTAGCCCTGAGCGAAGAAGAGATCATGCTCGTTCTTCGCATAGATATGATTGATGCCGTTCGCGTCGCGAACGATCTCGACGGGTGCCTGGAGTCCCGGAGCGCGAAGCGTGTCGGAGGTCACGACCGCTGCCGCAAAGAGGGCGAACAGTGATATCATGCGGGACCTTACCGTTGCCTGTGGTGTTCAGCAAGAAGCGGCGTCGACGGGTCAGCACTGGAGAATCCCGACTGGGTGTCGAGGGAATTGTCAGCGCTTGGCCAGGGTTGCTGCGTATTCGCTGTGCACCCCCTCACCCGGAGGCTGTTTTGAACTCACGTTTTGTCACCCCGCTTGCTCTTTTCGTCGCGCTCGGTAGCGCGAGTGCTGTTTCCGCGCAGTCCCCTGCGGCGGCTCCGGCGAAGGCGAGTGCCTATCGCGTCTTCAACCTTGGCACCGTCGGCAACGAAGCGCGGTATCGCGTCTCTGAGGAGCTCGCTTCGATCGGTTACAACGAGGTCGTCGGAAAGACCAAGGACGTCAAGGGCCGCATCGTGGTCGATGCCAATGGCGCCGTGGTGAAGGACAGCTCGAAGATCATCGTCAACGCGCAGACCCTGCAGACGGACTCCAAGCGCCGTGACGAGAAGCTCAAGACGCAGACGCTGGAAACCGACAAGTTCCCGCAGGTCACCCTGGTGCCCGTGTCGTGGGAAGGGTTCACGCCTGACATCCCCGCCGGCCAGGAAAAGACCTTCTCGATGGTCGGCGACCTGACGGTTCGCAACGTCACCAAGCCCACGACCTGGCAGGTCACCGCCCGCAAGCAGGGCAACGACATCGTCGGCACGGCCAAGACGGTCTTCACGCTCCAGTACTTCAACATGGAGAAGCCCCGCGCCGTGATGGTGATGACGGTGGGTGACACCGTGCACCTCGAGTACGACTTCCACTTCACGCCCGGCGCCGCCAGCGCTGCCGCGAAGTAAGCTCCCCCGTTTCTCTCCGACGCTCCGTTGGGGCGTCGCGAACCCGATCAGGCGCGCCGGATCCCCTGGATCCCCTGCGCGCCTGATCGCAGCGTCTCCGGGTGCAACGTCTCACCCTCGGTGAGCGTTCAATAAAGTGCGGGGCCGGTCTCTGGTCCTTGGCCTGCCCTACCTCTAGCTTGTCCCGCGTCTTCCCCCACGGAGTCAAAGCGTGTCTCGCGTGACTTTCTCTCGCAGCATTCTTCCCGTCGTCACCTCGCTGACGCTCATCGCCGCTCCGCTGGCAGCGCAGACGAAGCAGGCCGGTTCCCAGGCCGATTCGCACGCCGGGATGTCCTCGATGTCCATGTCGAGGGCTGACGTCGAGGCCTTCACCAAGGTCGAGGTCGCCATCGGCGCCGTCCGCGACACGATCCAGGCGAAGCTCGCGATGACCCGGAACAAGAAGGACGAGATCCAGGAGGCGCTCCGGGACACCCTCGTCGCCCAGGTCGCCGCGATCCTCAAGGGCGCCAACCTGACGGAAGCCGACTACCACAAGAAGCTTTTTTATGTCAGCTCGAACGACGAAGCCCACCGGGTCTTCGAGGAGACGTTCGCCAAGCTGACCGGCGCGCCGATCCCCGGACAGGTTGCCGCCGCCGCGGCCACCCTCAAGGTGCCCGCCGGTGACGTCGGCGTTCACATCGGCAACATCGTCAATTCGTTCGCCGACGCGCCGAAGAAGGAAGGGCTGCTGGCCGTCGCCGTCGCCGAGTCCCGCACCGCGGTCCAGCACGCCACGCTCGGCGCCCGCGCCAGCACCGATCTGGCCGCGATGAAGACCCACGCCGGCCACGTCCTCAACGCGCTCGATCCGTCGCTGCAGCCGATGGGCCCGGGCCTCGGCTTCGGTCTCAAGAAGGCCGCCGCCGGTATCGCCTCCGAGATCGACGCCGCCGCGAAGGTCAACGGCGCCTCGCAGAACGTGATCGTCCACGCGAATCACATCGCCACGTCGGCCAAGAACACGTCGACTCGGGTCGATCAGGCGATCGCGCTCTGCCAGAAGATCGCGGCCGCGTCCGACGCCGCTGCCGCCTCGGCCCTCATGAACCAGCTCGTGTCGCTCACGTCGCAGTTCCAGCCGGGTGCTGACGCGAACAACGACGGTCGCGTGGGCTGGCAGGAGAACGAGGGCGGGCTCCAGCAGGTCGAGGAGCACGCCAAGCTGATGCTGGCTGGTGAGGGGCTGGGCAGCTGACGCTCGCCTGACGCACGCAAGCCAGAGCTTTTGTCGAGGCCGGGGATATCCCCGGCCTCGTTTCTTTCTCGGGCCCTCGAATCACCGGCGTTCACAGGTCGGGTGACAACGGCTGCCCAGAATGCGCGCTACGTTCGTTGGCGACACCACCTGCGAGGCGCGCTTCGAGATCCTGCTCGCCCTCGATCGCTCACGTCGCGCCCCCTGGGGGAGCCGGCACGGCCTGGCTTTCACCGCGTACGCGCTGCAGCCCCCCTGACGTCATGCGCGCTCGTTCGACGCGACGACGTGTGCCGAGCGTCTGGACCGTTGGTGTCGGGCGCCGCTCGCCGCCTGGGGTGGCGCGCCTCGATAGAACGGCGTTGTTCGCGCTTGCGTGCACCGTGAAATGAAAAGCGGCCAAGGCGTTACGCCTTGGCCGCTTCCATTCGTCGCGCGAGGGTCAATCGTCGTGGTGCAGCTCGTAGTACCGCTGCGCCTCGACTCGATCGACCGCCATCCGGTGATCCCGGCGCTTTGCCGCCCGCATGGCCAGGTCGTGCGTCGTCTCCGACTTCACCGCCGGGAGCGAGAACAGCTTCTCGAGGTCCTCGCTCTGGCACTTCGGGCACTTGGGCGACTTGTCACCCCGGACGAGTGCCTCGAAGTGGTTCTGACAGCTCCGGCAGGTGTACTCAAAAATCGGCATCGAGAATCAGCAGCCTACGCAGTGATGCTGGTTGACAGACCCGAGCTTCTCCAGCAGTGCGATGGTCTCGGGGAACGGACGGAGACGGCTGACCGGCGCGTTGGCCATGTCGACGACGGTCTGGCCGCGGCGAGAAACCGCCTTCACGTCGGCGCCATGAGCGACCAGATACAGGATCATATCGTTGTCGCCACGAGCGGCCGCGTGGTGCAGCGGGGTCATGCCGTTGTTGTCACGGGCGTTCACGTCGGCGTGGAGGACCTCGACCATGTACTTGAGGGCCGGGAGCCAGCCGTCAGGCGCGTGACGGTGCGAGTTACCCGCGTAGCCGTTGCCGTAGCCGACGCCGGCGACCGCGTGGATCGGAAGGACGCCAGGGCCGACCGGGGCGATCCGCGCAAGTGAATCGATCTCGGGGAGGTTCGGCATGGACGGCTCACCGAAGCCGCCACCGCCGCCACCGCCGCCACCACGGGCAGCCGCCGCACCTGCCGCCGGCGCACCAGCCGCCGGAGCGCCAGCCGCCGGAGCTCCCGCCGCCGCGCCAGCGCCACCGCGACCAGCACCGCCGCCGCGACCGCCGCGACCGGCGCCGCCGGCCTGCGCAACCTGCGTAGCCGCGCGCGCCGTGCTGTCACCCACCACCGGAGGCGGCGTCGGACCACCAGCACCGCCGCCACGACGACCGCCACGAGCCGGCGGCTTCGACGGGATGTTCGGATCGGCGTGATACGCGACCAAGAGCTTCATGGCCTCGACGTCGACCGAGTAGGCCGCGCGCCAGAACGGCGTCGTGCCTTCGATCTGCTCGAGACCGCAGTTCGCGTTACCGCAGTTGTTGTACGCGAAGTAGAACGGCTGCGCCGGGATGCGATAGTTCGGATCCGCGCCCTTCTTGAGCAGCGCTTCCATCACGTCGAGGTACGACGACTTCTGGTTCTGCAGCGCCTGCGGCTGCGGATACCGAGACTTCGGCGCCCACTGGGTGTTGATGGTGGCGTAGAGCGGCGTGAAGCCGGTCTTGGCGCCCTTGTTCACGTCCGCGCCGGCTTCGATCAGGACGAGCGCAACGTCGAACTGACCGTTGATCGTCGCCGAGAGAAGCGGCGTGGTGCCGTCGGTGTCGGTGGCGTCGTTGACGTCGGCGCCGGCAGCCAGCAGCGCCTTGACCGCGTCGACGCTACCCTGGCGGACCGCATGGTGCAGCGCGGACAGGCCGCCCACACCACCGACCGAGTTCAGGAAGCCGGCGACGCCGCCGTTCAGCGTGTCGACTTCTTCTTTGACTGGGCCCTTGGCGGCGGCAGACGACAGATAGACCGCGCGACCCGAGTCGATCGCCGCCTGGATCTGCGCCGACGTGAACGGTCCGGCCGGCTGGCGCGTCGCGTTGCGACCGAGCACGTTCGCTCCGGCGCCGCCGCCCGCGCGCCCCGTCAGCAGCGCCGAGTCCTGCGCCGTGAAGGTGCCATTCGGGCCGGTGCCACGCTGGCCCTGGAAGCGCGACGATGCCGCCTCCTGCTGCTTCTTGAACGCCGCGTCGGCCGAGTCGCGACGAGCCTTGGGCTCGAACGAGATCAGGACTTCGTTGCGCTTCTTGGCGGCGGCCTGCTCGCGCGCCGTCTGCTCCGACACGTTCACGACCTTCGTGTGAATGTTCGGGTTGGCACCGGCCTTGAGCAGCGCGGCGATCGCGGCCGCGCGGTCCTGCTCCGCGGCGAAGATCAGCGGCGTCTGGCCCCATTCGGGTTCGCGGGCGTTCACGTCCGCCCCCTTGGCGACGAGGGCGTTGACCGCCTCGGCGCTTCCGGCCTCGGCCGCGAAGTGCAGCGCCGTTCCGCCAGCACCGGACACCGCCTTGGGATCGGCGCCCGCCGCGAGCAGCTGCTTGACGATGGCCGCGTTGCCGGCACGAGCGGCGAGCATGAGCGGCGTATATCCGCCGTTCACCGTCACCGCCTTGATGTCGGCCTTGGCCTTGAGGAGTGCGGCAACCGTGGCGGTATCACCACGGTCGGCCGCCCAGTGGAGCGCCGTCATGCCGTCGCCCTGAGCGATATCGACGTCGGCGCCCGACGCGATCGCCTTCTTTACCGCGCTGAAATCACCCTTCATCGCGGCGTCCGCAACCAGCGGCTCGTGTGACGGCAACTTCAGGGAAACCTTCGCCCGCGTATCGCGGTTATCGGCCCGATTGTTCTGCGCACTCGCCGCCGAGACGGCGGCGAGCAGCAGAGCACCCGGCAGAAGGTGAATGCGTTTCATTGCAAGTCCTCAGACGGTGAGGGCGAACTCGCCGGTCGAGTCGCCGAACGACTTCAGATCGTCACGGCCAAACTTGTGGAGCATGGACAGCATCACGTTCGCCATCGGGGTGCCGTCCGGCGCCTTGAGGTGCACGTCGCCGGTGAGGCGTCCGTCGCCCTTGCCCAGGAAGAACAGCGGGCAGCGGCGGTGCGCATGGAGGTTCGGATCGGACATCGGCGATCCGTACATGATGACCGTCTTGTCGAGCAGGTTGCTGTCGCCGTCCTGGGTCTCCTTCAGCTTCTTCAGGAAGTACGGCAGCATGCTGACGTGGTACTTGTTGATCTTGTTGAAGTCCAGGATCGCGGACTCGCGGCCGCCGTGGTGCGACGCCGGGTGGAAGCCGGCATTCGTGCCGCTCTCCGGGAAGGCGCGGCTGGACGCGTCGCGGCCCGTCTTGAACGAGAACACGCGGGTCATGTCGGACTGGAACGCGAGCACCTGGAAGTCGAACATGAGCTGCATGTGCTCCGCGAACGAGTCCGGCACGCCGATCGGCGCTTCGGGCAGCTCGCGCGCTTCACCGCTCGAGTTCTTGGCCTCGACCGCCTGGATGCGGCGCTCGAGCTCACGGATGTCGTCGAGGTACTTGTCGATGCGCTGACGGTCGGCGTTGCCGAGGTTGCGCTTGAGCCCCGACACCTCGCCCGTGATCCAGTCGAGGATGCTCTTGTTGGCGTTACGACGGTTGGTGCGGTCGGCGTTGTTGTTGCCGGCGCCGAAGAGAAGATCGAACGCGACGCGCGGGTTGCGGATCATCGGCAGCGGCTCGCTCGGGCTCGCCCAGCTGATCGTGTCCGTGTACGCGCAGGCGTAGTTGTAGTAGCAGCCGCCGGCCTGATCGAGGTTCTCGATGCAGAGCTGCATCGACGGGATCGCCGTCTGCGCGCCGATCTTGCGCGCGATCAGCTGATCCATCGACGTGCCGACGTAGAGGTCGGAGCCCTGCGTCTGCTTCGGGTGCGCCTGCGTGAGGAACACCGCGCTCGAACGGAAGTGATCACCGCCGATTTCCGGCGCGTCGAACGGCTCGGCCATCCGCGTGTCGGTGTTCGACACGATGGTCAGGTACTCGCGCCACTCGGCGAGCGGCTCGAGGGCGCTCTCCGGAATGAGATCGTAGTTCTTGCCGACGCCCTGCGGCGACCACAGGTACTTGCTGGCACCCCACGTGTTCGAGCCGGCCGCGCCGTGCACCGACTCGATCGCGATGAAGCGCACCCGGTCGTCGACCGCCTTGCTGCCGGTGCCCGCGACGCGCGTGAGCGCCGGACGCATGGCATCGAGGTACGGCAGCGCAACCGTCACACCCATGCCCTGCAGGAAGGTGCGGCGAGGAATGGCTTTTCCAGTCAGAAAATTCATTGTGTGTTCCCCGGTGTTTCGGTGTTAACGCTGCTGGTTGTCGTGGTGCTGCTTGCTGTCCTTCGCATCGTCCGCGGCTACTGCTTCGATACGGCGCTCGCGGAAGGCCGGGCTCGTTACCGTTCCCATCACGAAGGCTGACAGCTTGTAGTTGCTCAACGCCGCCTTCGCCGTGACCTGACGGATCAACGTCTGGTCGTCTGCTTCCATACGGCGACCCGTCGCGTACGCCAGCATGTTCTCCGCAAAGTTCCGCATGAGCGGCACCGGCCGCTTGAGCAGCACTCGCGACAGATCACTCGGCGTCGCCACCGGCGTCAGGTCGTAGTACTCACCCTTCGTGTCGAGCAGCATCGCGTTCTCACGATACCGCCACCGCCCCGTCACGTCAAAGTTGTCGAGCGACAACCCGATGGGGTCCATGTACTGGTGGCACGACTTACACGTCGGGTTCTTGCGGTGCAGCTCCATGCGTTCGCGCGTCGTGAGCGGACGGCCATCCTTGCCGTCAGCCGTCTGATCGAGCGACGGCACGTTCGGCGGTGGCGGCGGTGGCGGCATTCCGATCAGGACTTCCATCACCCACTTCCCACGGAGCACCGGGGACGTGCGGTTGGCCAGCGAAGTCTGTACCAGAACGCTGCCGTGGCCGAGAACACCGCGGCGCGTGCTGTCCGGATACTCCACGCGGCGGAACTGCTCGCCCGACACACCACGGATCCCGTAGTGGCGCGCCAGTTCTTCGTTCAGATACGTGTAGTTCGCCGTGAACAGGTCCAGAACGCTCCGGTCCTCCTTCACGATACTATTGAAGAAGAGCTCCGTCTCCCGCTTCATCGCGTCCGCGAGCTGCTGCGTGAAGTCCGGGAACAGGTAGGCGTCCGGGTGGACCTTGTCCAGGTCCTGAAGACGCAGCCACTGCGCGGCGAACCGGGTCGACAGCGCTTCCGAGCGCGGATCGGCCAGCATGCGCTTGACCTGCGCCTGGAGGACCGTCGGCTTGGAGAGCTGGTTCGTGCGGGCCAGGTTGAGGAGCGTCTCGTCCGGGATCGAGCCCCAGAGGAAGAATGAAAGGCGCGACGCCAGATCGATGTCGCTGATCCGGTAGTCCTTACCCGCGACCGCGTTGGCCGGGACCGGCTCGAAGCGGAAGATGAAGTACGGGCTGGCGAGCATCGCCTGCAGGGCCATCCGCACGCCTTCCTCGAACCCGCCGCTCTTGGCGCCGCGGTCGTAGAAGGCCATCAGGCCGTCGCGATCCTTCTGCGTCAGCGGACGGCGATACGCCCGGGTGCCGAGGCGGCTGACGATCTGCGACGCGCAAGCGCGGTCGCTCACCGTCTTGGACGGATAGCAGCTGAAGACGAGCTTGCGGCTCGGCGTCTCCGTCATGCCGGTGACCTTGAAGGGCCCCGTGATCGTGAAGTCGTTCACGCGCGGCGGGAGCGTCGTGCCGGCGCTGGCGTTGCCGCTCGACGCAGTCGACCAGTCGTGCGGACGGATCAGATCTTCGTACGGGCCTTCGCTCTGGCGGACGAACGACACCGTCACCTTGTGCTGACCGGCGGTCAGCTGCAGGGTATCGGTCATCAGGATGTCCATGCCGAGCGGCTTGTCGGCGAACCCGTTCGTCCGGTTGACGCCCTTTTCGTACTTGAGCAGCGCGATCCGGCGGCCGTCGATCGAGACGTCGATGTCCTCGAGGGCCGTACCCACGCCGCCCTCGATGTCCATCTGGATCTGGTACGTGCCGTCGGCCGGGAAGTCGTGGAGCGCCACGATGCCGCCGCGCGTGCCGTAGGGCGCGCCCTCGACGTGATCCCACGGGTGCTGCGACACGTACGGCGACGACCGATAGTTCGTGATCATCATCGCCGCGTTGCGATCGCCCACCGCCATGCGGCTCACCGCGGACGCCGCATTGAGGTACGACTCGAGCATCACCGTCGACAGGGCCTGCACGTCGGCGATGTTGTCGAAGTTCGCGCTCTTGGTGTCGAGCGGGAGGTAGTCGCCGGCGTCGACCTGGATGCCCACGAGGTCGCGAACCGCCGCCTCATACTCGGGACGATTCAGGCGCTGGAATGGGCGGGAGCCCGGGTTGATCGGGCTGGCCTTGTCGATGATCTGCTCGAGCGTCTCCGCGAGCATCTGGAGGGTGTCGCTGGGCGGGCGCGGAACGCCCGGCAACGGCATCATCTCCGTACGCAGCTTGCGGATCATCTTCTCGGCCTGGTCGCGATGCGTGAAGGCCTTGGCGACCGTGAAGCTGTCGAACGACTGCGTTCCGAGCTGCAGCTGGTCGTTGTGGCAGTCGCGGCAGTAATTCTCGAGCAGGCCTTCCGCCGTAGCGACCGGCAGCGTCGCCGCCGCCCGCTTGGCCACGTTGGTGACCTTGCTGACCGTCTTGGCCGTGGTCCTGGCCGGAGGCGGAGTGGGTTTCACTGGCTCCGCGCTCCCTCGCGGTGCCACGGCGCGCCAGAACGGAGCGCCGGCGCCGGTTGCCGTTCCGACCCGGAACGACACCACGCCCACGCCTACCGCTGCTGCCGCGAACGCTACTTTCGCAATTCTCATCGACAATTTCCTCGTACCGCTGAAACGGGGGGATCCGAACGCCTGAAGCGTCAGTTCTGTGCTGCGGGTACGTCTTGGTGCGACTCTCTTGCGGTGGATGGTCTCACAGCCAACCCCGGCGTGCGAAAACCATCGCGGGTCCTACAACAAGGGGAAAAGCGATCCGGTGGGAGGAGTGGCCTGGCTCGCCTCGGCCCCACACGACGACTCCGAACGACGCCCACCGACGCAAACAATCGCCCTGCTCCCAGGGAGCCGGCGAACGGCGGGCAGACTTCCGTTGTCATCGAACAGCCGAGCGATCACCAGCTTCATGGAGCCCTCCGGCAGGCCGGATCGCAGCAGTGACGTCCTGAATGTTACGCGCGTGTGCTTTGATCTACGCACCGAACTGCTTCGGCGCTGCAACTATCCCACAATCCGACGCGCCAGAATTCACTTGACGCATCAGCCATTTTTTTCATCGGCGGCTGAGGGAGGGCTCGAAACGCACGATGGGTTACAACGACTTGGGTCGTCGAATCTACTGCGTCTCGAAACGATCCCGCTATAGCAATACGAACCAGCGCGCGGAACGCTGTAAGTCTCGCTCATGTCACGACGAAAAGCGCGAGGGCTCTCGACAATTCATCGCCGTGACCGCCGACACAGCGAGCGTGTATCGTAACCGCAACCGGCGCGCACGATTCGCGTGGTCGCGATCCTGGTGTCAGACTGGCCCTTTCATGGCTCGTGGGCCGAGTCCCGCAGCAGGCGCCATGCTCTGGACGTTCCGACCCGCCGTACCGGTTCGAACGTTCTCCCCCGCAGCGCATTGCTCGCCACGAAGAACGCTTCGATCCCGTCGAGCAGACCGTGCGGGACGTCCCGGATTGTCCGAATCCCATTGAAATCACTGGACTTGGCCGCAACCGCCAGCAGCCGATCGTTGCGGATGGGAGAGCCAGCCGCTCCGTCCGACTGCCCCGCTTCGATCGCACCGATCAGCCGCGCCGGCACCACGGCGCCGACGTGTGCCGGCTCGTCGGCCAGCACGAGTACATCGAGCGGGTCCCCGTCTGCGGCCCGGGTCCCAGGGATGAAGCCGAAATCCAGTGGATACGCCAACCCCGCCGGCAGCGCCTTGTCGTGGACGAAGAGCCCCGTGGCCTCGTCGAACTTGTACTTGCTGCGCGTCCCTCGAACGGCCTCGATGACGGCGTTGACGTGTCTCCCTGTCCGATCGACCGCCCGAAGCCGTCCGATTCCCGTCGGCGAGTGATTGACCATGCGCGCGGACCGGATCAACGAGCGTGCCCGCCGTGTCGGCGCCGGTCCCCTGCAGGTTCGAGAACGACCGTCACTCGCGCCCGACGCCGGAACGCGTCATAATTGCTCGATGCGAAATTCCCGTGGGATCCCTCTACTGGCGCTCTGCGCGCTACTGTCTGTCTCGATGGTGGCACGAGCGCAGACCAGCGTCATCGACGACTCCATCCCCGCCGGCGCGAACTTCGACAAGGCGCAGTTCCGCCTGTGGATCCCACCATCCGCGGCCAAGGTCCGCGCCGTCCTCGTACTGGTTCCCGGATCGAACGGCGACGGCCGCGCCATGGCCGAAGATTCAGTGTGGCGGGCCTTCGCCACGAAAAATCGGCTCGCGCTCGTGGCCTGCCGCTTCACCGACAAGCCGCACGATCAGGGCTTCATCGAGGAGTACGTCGATGTCGCCCGCGGAAGCGGCCAGGCGCTGTTCGACGTCCTGGCCAGACTCGCCGCGCGATCGGAGCACGCCGAGGTGGCGTCCGCGCCGCTGCTCCTCTGGGGAATGTCGGCCGGCGGGCAGTTCAACTACGAGCTCACGGCCTGGCGCCCCGACCGGGTCGCGGCCTTCGTCGTGAACAAGGGGGGCATCTACTACACGGCGCTCACGCCTCGCGCCGCTCGCAACGTGCCCGGCATGCTGTTCATCGGCGGCAAGGATCTGGAACAGCGCGTCCAGACCATCACGGGGCTCTTCGCGGTCAATCGGCGCGGCGGCGCGCTCTGGGCCCTCGCCGAGGAGCCGGGCGCGGCACACGTGGTGGGCAAGTCGCGCGACGTGGCGATGATCTTCTACGAGGACGTCCTCGCCGCCCGACTCGGCGACGGAGGAGCGCTCCGGCCGATGCAGGCCGGCGCGGGGCTGATGGGCGACAACAAACAGAAGGCCTTCGCGCCGTTGCCGGACAGTGGCGGTCCGACCTACCCGACCTCCTGGCTTCCGACGGAACGGGTGGCGCGCGCGTGGCGCGCGATGCTCACGGAACAGCCGATCAAGCCATAGGCGACGCGCTGTCGCGCGCTGCCTTCCAGCTCTGCGCACGCGGCGCGACCGCCCGCAGGCGATCCGCGAAATCAGCCGGGCGGACGGGCTTGAGCACGTAGTCGGCGATCCCCTGCTCGATGAGACTGACGACCGCGTCGCGGTCGTTGACGGAGCTCAGGCAGATGATGGGCATCGCGGAGTGACGCGGCAGCTCACGGACGGCCGCGATGAGACCGAAGCCGTCCAGCTCGGGCATGCGAAGGTCGGTGACGAGGAGGTCGGGATCTTCGGCGGCGATGACTTCCAGCGCCCGCCGACCGTCTTCGGCGACCACCACGTCGTGCGCCGCGTGCTCGGCGGCGCGTCGGACGAACATGCGGATGATCGGATCGTCGTCGCTGATGAGGATCTTCATGCGGTCAGAGTGTCGGCCGGCCGCGCCGCCGCTTGAGCCCGTCTCGCGGAACGGCACATCGAGGAACAGTATTGTGCCATGACAACCGCCACCGCAGTCAGCGAGTCGACCGTCGCCGCCGTCGACTCCGAGCGAAGGATCTGGGGAGTGATCGCGGCGTCGAGTGCCGGCACCGTCATCGAGTGGTACGACTTCTACATCTTCGGGTCGCTGTCGGCGATTCTCGCGGGGGTGTTCTATCCCGGCGACAACCCGACGTTCTCGCTGCTCAAGTGGCTGGCGACGTTCGCCGCGGGATTCGCGGTGCGCCCGTTCGGGGCCCTGGTGTTCGGGCGCATCGGCGATCTGGTCGGCCGCAAGTACGCGTTCATGATGACGCTGTTGATCATGGGCGGGTCGACGGCGCTGATCGGGCTCCTGCCCGGCTACGGGACGCTCGGCATCTTCGCCCCGATCCTGCTCGTGAGTCTGCGACTGCTGCAAGGGCTCGCGCTCGGCGGCGAATATGGGGGCGCGGCGGTGTACGTCGCGGAGCACGCGCCCGACGGCAAGCGCGGCTACTACACGTCGTTCATCCAGACGACGGCCACGCTCGGTCTATTCGTCTCGCTGCTCGTGATTCTCGCGACCAAGGCGGCGATGACGGATGCCGCGTTCAGAGCCTGGGGCTGGCGGATTCCGTTCCTGCTCTCGGCCCTGCTGGTGATCGTGTCGGGGTACATCCGCTCGCGGATGTCGGAGTCGCCGCTCTTCGCGAAGCTCAAGGCCGAGGGCAAGACGTCGAAGGCGCCGATCCGCGAGAGCTATGGGAGCGCCGAGCGGTGGAAGGTGTTCTTCGTGGTGCTGCTCGGCGCGACGGCGGGGCAGGCGGTCGTCTGGTACACCGGACAGTTCTACGCGTTGATCTTTCTTCAGAATACGCTCAAGCTGCCGCTCGACGTCTCGTACAAGATTCTGGCGCTCGGCCTGTTGCTCGGCACGCCGTTCTTCGTGGTGTTCGGGGCGTTGTCGGACCGGATCGGGCGTAAGAAGATCATCATGGCCGGCTGTCTGCTCGCGGCGCTCACGTACATCCCGATCTACCACGCGATGTCGCTGGCGGCGGAGCCACTCAGGTTCTGGACGCTGGTGGGACTGATCTTCGTGCAGGTGCTGTACGTGACGATGGTGTATGGCCCGATCGCGGCGTTTCTGGTGGAGAGTTTCCCGGCGCGCATCCGCTACACGTCGCTCTCCCTGCCCTACCACTTCGGCAACGGGTGGTTCGGCGGCTTCACGCCCGTGATCGCGACCTGGATCGTCGCGACGACGGGCAATCGCTACGCGGGGCTCTGGTTTCCGATCGGCGTCGCTGCGCTGACGTTCGTCGTGGGGAGCTTCATGCTGCGCGAGACGAAGGAAGCGAGAATCTGGGACGAGTGAGGGTGAGGGGTGAGGAGCAGGGAGGCGGGACGAGTGAGGGGTGAGGAGCAGGGGGGTGGGAGAGAGATAGAGAGAGAGAACGGACTAAACGGCGGACAGCGTCGCGTCCGCGTCGTGTGGCGGTGACACGACGCGGGCGCTCATTCGTGCTCAGCCCTTGACTGCCACCGGTGCGACGAAGTCGCTCCACGCGAAGGGTGCGTAGTTCTGCACGCAGAACACGCGGTCGACCTCGAGCCGCTCGCGCGCCACGGCCGCGTGGAGATTCTCCGCGGGGGTCTCGAGGAAGCCAGGGGCCGGGCGACCATCCGGGCCGCGGTTCGGAAACACCAGGTCGGCACCGTAGAGCAGCTTCTGTCCAGGGAAATACGCCATCAACATCCGTTCGGCGTACGGCCCGCCGACGGGATAGAGCGTGATGCTGTTCTCGCCCTGTCCGATGACCGTCTTCGACGCGATGGGAACGAAGCGCGGCCGCTTCCCCGCACCGGCCACTCTGGTGAGGAACGGGACGCTGCGTGCGTTGACGTAGATCGGAATCCCGCGCGCGACGACTTCGTGCAGGCCGCCGAGGTGTGCCCAGGGGTCCGACGTCATCACGACGGCCTTGATCGGTGCATCGGGCCACCGGCGCTTCGCCTCCGCGACGACATCGGCGAAGTACCGTCCGCTGATGTGCGCCTCGAAGATCACGACGCCGTCAGGCTGCTTGACGAGCGTCATCGCCCACTGGTCGGGCACTCGGACGATCCCGGGTGCGAGTTCGGTGGGCTGCCCACGAGCGCCGAACGCGAAGCGCGAGAAGTTGAGCGCGGAATTTCTGGCGAACTGTGCGCGCGTCGAGTCCGCGACGGCGAACGAATCCGCCGCCGGTCGCGACGGGTCGAGCGACACCGTGGAGATCGTGATGTCGCGCAGCGGCTCGCCGTTCAGGCTGACCTTCGTCTGCATCGGCCAGTAGACGCCCGACGGCGAGAGCGTCCAGTCGACGTAGTCGGCGCGCATCGTCACGGTGCCGAACGCGTCCCACCGGAAGTTGTCGGGATACTTTCTGACGATGACGACGGCGTCGGGCAGGTGGGTCTCGCGATTGAGCTCGATCTTCATGCGACCGTTGCGCCACGGAAACGCGACGACGTCGTAGGTGAGGCCGAAGCGCTTCACCGTTCCGTCGAGAACGAGCGCGCCCGACTCGCGGGCGAGCATGAGGGCACGCTCGGGCGATCCGTCGATTCGATCGACGATGTCCTCGAATGCGCCGTGCGAACCGGCGACGACACGTCCACCGGTCGCATAGGCAACGACCGTGTCATGCACGATCGTCACGCGGTCGGAACTCAAACCGGTCGGTCCGACGCCGCGTTCGGTGCGACGCAGCGCGCCGGCCGCCGGATCGCGCAGCTCATTGAACACGCTGTACATCACGCGCCACGGCCCCTCGGCGCGCTCGGCGTTGCCGAGCATGAAGTCGTGCTGAACACCGACGAGCCGGAGCGACCGCACATCGGCGAGCGCGGCGCCGTGCTGCATCGCGGCAATGGCGCTGTCGACGAGCGCCCGCGGAGTCGGCGGCGCGGCGCCGGCCACGGCGCCGAGTGAGAGACCCGCGAGGAAACCGAGAAGGGGCATGAGAGCATCCTGATGGTGAGACTCGAGAGATTCGATCGTTGCCGATCGCTCATCGAGGATGCACTCGCCGGCGGCGCCGGGACGGGCCTGTGTCGGGAACGGTCGTGGCTATGTCGCCAACGGTCGCGCGGGGCGAAGGCGCGCCTCGATGGCCGCGCGGCGACGCCGACTTACGGGCAGAGAGGCGCCGCCGTCGAGCACGACGTGCATGGTCGGACCGCGCTTCAGCTCTCGGACGCGGTCCAGACGCACGATGAACGAGCGATGGATGCGCGCGAAGCGCGACGGGTCGAGCATCCGCTCGAGCGCATCCAGCGCGGTGCGCACGAGGTGGCGCTTGCCGCCCGCGACCACCGCCGCGTACACGTCGTCGGCCTCAATGAAGTCGATGGTTTCGAGGGGCAGGATCACATCGCGCGTTCCGACGCGCGAGACGAGGTGCGCTACGTACGGTGAATCGCCGGCGACGCCATTGGCTTCGGCCGCGGCGGCCAGCCGCTTCAGGCGAAGCCGTTCGCGAACGCGGTCGAGCGCCGCGTCGAACCGCGCGTCATCGAGCGGCTTCGTGAGGTAGTCGACGGCAGCGGTCTCGAACGCGGGAAGCGCGAACTGATCGTAGGCGGACACGAAGACCACGAGCGGCTTCGCGGGGCGTCTGTCGCGCGCGACGTCGAGCCCCGATGCGAGCGGCATCCGCACGTCGAGGAAGACGACGTCCGGCGCGAGCGACTCGATCGCGTCACGCGTGGCGGCGCCGTCCGCGCATTCGGCGACGATCTCGACGTCGGTGTGGCGGGCGAGCATCTGGTGCACCAATCGGCGCGACAGTGCCTCGTCGTCGGCGATGACGGCGCGAATCATTGGCGGGGGATGCGGATCTCGACTTCGACGCCGGGGAACGCGTTGCGCACCGAGAGCGAAGCGGCCGCCCCGTAGAGATGCTGGAGCCGCGCGCCGGCGTTCGCGATCCCGACGCCGCCAGAGGGCTCGCCGCTGAGGCCACGACCGTCGTCGCGGACCGTGAGCGTCAACATTCCATCGCCGTCGCGTGCGGCAATCGCGAGCGCGTTGCCGCCGCGTTCCCGCAGGATCCCGTGCTTGAGGGCGTTCTCGACGAAGGGCTGCAACAGGAAGGTCGGCACGGGAGTGGACAGCAGCTCGTCCGGCACGTCGACCCGCACCTGCAACCGATCGCCAAAGCGGACCTGCTCGATCGAGAGGTAGCGCGCCACGAAGTCGAGCTCCTGCCGTAGCGTGGTGGTGGGTGCGTCGGCGCCGTTGACCGTCGAGCGCAGCACGTCGCCGAGGAGCGACAGCGCGCGCACGGCCTGCTCGGTCTCCCGGTCGCGCACGAGCGCCATGATCGCGTTCAGGCTGTTGAACAGAAAGTGCGGCTGCAACTGCATGCGCAGCGCGGCGAGCTGCGCTTCGCGCAACTGTGTCTCGCGTTCGCGCAGGCGGGCGGCGTTCACGATGGCGTACGACAGCACCACGATCGCGAAGTACACGACCGTCGTCGCGGGCAGACCGCCGAGAAACCAGTCGCGCGTCGACGCGAGGAACCCGGAGCGCGACGGGCGCAGCACCATGTTGACCGCGGCGTCGGCCATCGCGATGAGCAGGCTGCAGCTCAGACTCGCGGCGGCGTGAACGACGGCCGCACGCGGACGCGGGGGCCAACGCAGCGGATAACGGTCGCCGAGCGCGACGATGACGGGCGTGAGGAGCGCCCAGCCATACCACTGGGGCGCCTCGGAGAGAAAGGCCACCACCACCGTGATCTCGCGCCCCGACAGGCGCGCGAACATCACCGTCTCGAGCGTCGAGAGGAGGGTGGGGATGGTCCAGAGGCCGAAGACCGTGAGAGGACGCAGCACGGCGCGCGGCGCGGCAGATGGTGTCGACATGGCGCAGCGCGCACGTTGACTGGCGTGCGCCGCCGGCGCAAGCGTAGAATGCAGCGCTCTCACCCGGACTCCATGAAGCTTCTCACCCTCGCATTCGTCGCGGCCACCGCTCTCGCGCAGCAGCTCCAGGCGCAGCGGCCGCTCAAGGTGTACATCTCGGCCGACATGGAGGGGATCACCGGTGTCGTGTCGGGCGATCAGCTGGGGCCGACCGGCTTCGAGTACCAGCGGGCGCGCGAGTGGATGACCGGCGAGGTCCTGGCGGCGATCCAGGGCGCGCGCGAGGCCGGCGCCACCGAGTTCGTGATCAGCGACTCGCACGGCAACGGCGAGTCGCTCCTGATCGACCGGCTTCCGACCGACATCCCCATCAGAATCGTCCGGTCGTTTCCCCGCCCGCTCGGCATGATGGAAGGAATCGACTCGAGCTTCGCGGCGGCGATCTTCGTCGGCTATCACACATCGACGTCCAGCCTGACCGGTGTTCGCGCACACACCATGTCGAGCGCGCTGCTGACGCGCATCGCCCTGAACGGCACGGCGATGTCGGAGGCCGGCCTCAACGCGGCGATCGCCGCGGAGTTCGGCGTACCGGTGGTGATGATCACGGGGGACGACCAGATCGTCGCGGAGACCAGGCAGCGCCTCGGCAATCTCGAGGGCGTGGCGGTCAAGCGAGCGATTGGCTTTCACTCGGCGGAGACGATGATTCCGTCGGTCGCGGCGGAGCTGATCCACCAGCGCGCGAAGATCGCGGTCCAGCGTCGCGGCGAGATGAAGCCATACGGGATGACGCACCCGATCAACGTCGACGTCTCGATGAAGAACTACCGGCCGGTCGAGCTGCTTGGCTATCTGCCCAACGTGCAGCGGATCGACTCGCACACCGTTCGCCTCGTGGCGAAGGACATGCGAGAGGCGTCGCGCTTCCTCGAGTTCGTGACCAACTACGAGCCGAGCATGACGCCCTGAGCACGACAGAGGCGTCCGCTCAGCGCGATGCCAGCACGCATCACAGACGAGCACTTCTCACTGGATCCGACGAACGGCATGTTTCGCGGATCTGCAACCTGGATTCCGCCATGACGTCCCGCCGCCGCTTTCTACAGGCTTCCGCCGCCCTCGGCGGTGCCTTCGGCCTCTCGCCGCTGCTCGAGATTCCGCTGGTCGGATCCACGCCGCGCCGAGTCGAGAAGGCGCGCGCCTCGCTCAACATTCTGATTCTCGGCGGCACCGGCTTCACCGGTCCCGAGCAGGTCGACTACGCGATCGCGCGCGGTCATCGCGTGACGTTGTTCAACCGCAACAAGACCAGGCCCGGGATGTTCAAAGGCAAGGTCGCCGAGGAGCTCACGGGCGATCTGGGATCGGACACGTCGGCGCTCGAGGGCAAGCAGTTCGACGTCGTGATCGACAACCCGACGACCCTGCCGGCGTGGGTGCGCAACGCGGCGAAATACCTCGCGGGCAACACGAAGCACTACATCTTCATCTCGACGACATCGACCTACGCGGACCAGAGCATCATCGGTCTGAACGAGACGTCGCCGACCGCCGTGCTGCCGAAGGACGCCGATCCGTACACGCTCGACCCGGACATCGGACAACGGCATTACGGCGCGTACAAGGTGCTCGCCGAGAAGGAAGTGCAGCGGCACTATCCGGACGCGTGGACCGTGATCCGGCCGTGCCTGATCGTGGGGCCGCTCGATCGCACCGATCGGTTCACCTGGTGGCCGGCCCGGATCGACCAGGGCGGTGAGGTGCTCGCGCCCGACAGGCCGGACGATCCCTGCCAGTTCATCGACTCGCGCGATCTCGCGGAGTGGACCGTCCGTGTCGCCGAAATGCGGCTCCTCGGCACGTACAACGCGATCGGTCCCGAGAAGCCGATGACCGTCTCGCAGATGTTGTACGGCGTGAAGGCGATCACGACGGCCGGCGCGCAGTTCACGTGGGTGCCGTGGGACTTTCTCCAGGCGCAGAAGGTCCGTCCGTGGCGCGACATGACGGTATGGCAGCCTCCGTATGGCCGAACCGCGGGCTATCAGCGGCGCGACGCGTCCAAGGCCATCTCGCATGGGCTGACGTTCCGCCCACTGGCCGTGACCGCGAAGGACACGCTCGACTGGCACAAGACGCGTCCCGAGGCGGAGCGCGCCCGGACACTCAACGGCGAGATCAACGGCATCGGCATGAAGCGCGAAGCCGAGGTCCTCGCCGCATGGAAGGCGTCGCAGCAGAAGTGACGGCGGCGCATCGCCGGCGGGGGCGGCCGGATGGCCGAACCGTCCGCCGGCGGTAAGTTCATGTCATGCTCCAGGCTCTCAAGCGCCACCCTCTCGGATACGGAATCGCGATCGGTGTCGGCGTTCCGCTCCTGCTGTTCATGATATGGACCGCCGTGGCGCTGACGTTCAGCTACTCGACCGGCGAGCGGGCGGGATACCTTCAGAAATTTGGAAAGCGCGGCTGGCTGTGTAAGACCTGGGAGGGGCAGATCCAGGTGAACGCGATTCCCGGCAGCACGCCGGAGCAATTCGACTTCACGGTGCGCTCGGACTCGCTGGCGGGCGAGATCAGCAAGCTGGCCGGCAAGCAGATCGTGCTGACGTACGCGGAGCATCGCGGCGTGCCCGGTACGTGCTTCGGCGACACCGAGTTCTTCGCGACCGCCGTGCGGCCGCTCGCGCCGTGACGCGACCGACCCACGACGCGCCAGGCGGCATGATCGCCGCGTGGTGGGAGCGGCTTCGCGACAAACCGGGTGGGCGAGCGCTGTTCAGCATGTTGATCGGCCGCATGGCGCCGTACACGAACACGATTCGCGCGCGCGTCGTGGACCTCGGGCCCGGGCATGCTCGCTGGGTGATGCGCGATCGTCGGGCCGTGCGCAATCACCTGACCTCGATTCACGCGATCGCGCTGGTGAACCTCGCCGAGGTGACGAGCGGCACCGCGATGCTGATGGCGCTGACGTCGGAGGTGCGCGGGATCGTCACCGGGCTGACGATCGCGTATCACAAGAAGGCGCGCGGCACGCTCACGGCGGAGACGACGATCGACGTGCCGGACGTGCAAGGCGAGTTGACGCTCGAGGTGCCGGCGGTGATCAAGGACTCGGCGGGCGATGTCGTCGCGACGGCGCGCGTGACCTGGCGTCTCGCGCGAAAGACGACGGCCGCCGGCTGAGCGGTTCGCTCGCGGCTATACTACGCATCGCTCATGGGCAATCTCCTGCAGTTCGCGGTCGTCACCCTCACGTCGGTGCTGTTCATCGTCGATCCGATCGCGGTGATCCCGACGTATCTCGTCATCACGCAGGAGCACACGCCGGAGCAGCGGGCGCATACGGCGAAGCGCGCGTGCATCGCGGCCACGCTCATTCTCGTGGCGTTCGCGCTGTTCGGGACGGTGATCTTTCACGTCTTCGGCATTACGATCGAAGCGTTCCGCATCGCCGGCGGATTGATCCTGTGGGTCGTCGCGATGGACATGCTCCATGGGCAGCGCAGCACGCAGGAGACCGGGACCGAGGTCGCCGAGGGGCGCGCGAAGGAAGACGTCGCCGTGACTCCGCTGGCGATGCCGATGCTCGCCGGCCCGGGGGCAATCTCGACGATCATGGTACTCGCCGGCCAGGCGCGATCGGTTCCGGAGAAGGTGGTCGTACATGCGGCGATCGTGGTCACGATGGCCGTGTCCCTTCTCGCACTGCGGCTCGGCGAACGCCTCGTGATGCGGATGGGACAGACGGGCATCCGCGTGATGACGCGAATCATGGGGCTGCTGCTCGCGGCGATCGCGGTGCAGTTCGTCATCACGGGCGTCCGGGACGCATTGAAAGGCGTGCTCGGCTGACCTGCGCGCGCGATCTTCGGCGTCCGGCATAGATTCACCATCGCCACTCACTCGATGAGGAAACGTCGCATGTGGTCAACCACCGTCGGCGGCGCCCGTCCGTCCGCCCTTCGCAGTATCGTCGCGCGCGTTGCACTCGGCCTCGTCGTCACAATGCTCGGCGCGGGGACCGCGGCCGCACAGAATGCACAGGCAGATCGAGCCGCCGTGCTTGCGACGGTGCAGAAGGTGTTCGACGGGATGCGGACCCGCGACACCGCGCTGCTCAAGTCCGCGTTCGACACGAGCGCGCGTCTCGTCGGCGTGACGCGGCGCGGCACGCCGGCGCTGACGCTGCTCACGCCGTCGCGCTTCGCGGCGGCCGTCGCCGGCGCGAAGGCGGGAGACGTGTGGAACGAGCGGATGATCGACCCCGAGGTGAAGATCGACGGCAACATCGCCCAGGTCTGGACCTACTACACGTTTCACCTGAACGACAAGTTCAGCCACTGCGGATACGACGCATTCATGCTCGTCCGCGTGGGCGACGCGTGGCGAATCACGCAGCTCGCCGACACCGAGCGTCCGGACAACTGCCCGCGAAAGGACTGAGGCCGGTCGCGGAACCGATCACACTTCCCCTCGCAGTGCCTATGTTTGGCGGATGCTGATTTACGACGCCATCGCCAATCGCCGGTCGATCAAACGCTTCACCGACCGGCCCGTCACCCGCGAAGAGATCGAGCGCCTGCTCGACGCGGCGACGCTCGCCCCCAACCACAAGCTCACCCAGCCGTGGCGCTTCTACGTCCTCGGCCCCGAGGCGCGGTACGCCTACGGCCTCGCGCTCGGGAACCGCAAGGCCAAGAAGATCGAGGACGAAGCCAAGGCCGCGCAGACGCGAGAGACCGTCGCGAACGAGCATCGCGCGCTGCCGGCGATGCTGATCGTCGCCGTGCGTCCGAACGACGATCCGGAGCTGCGCGAAGAGGATTACGCGGCGGCATGGATGGCCATTCAGAATCTCGCGCTGGTCGCGATCGAGATGGGTCTGGGGACGCACATCAAGACGGGCGCGGTGATGGCGGATCCGGCAGCGCGCGCGGCGGCGGGTGTGAAGGATGACGAACGCATCGTCGCGGTGGTGAACATCGGCGAGCCGGCGGACGTGCCGCCGCCGAAGGCGCGCGAACGCGCTGCGACGCTGACCACCTGGATGGACTGATCCGGCACGAGCGGGCGCGCGGGTCGACGCACAAAAAAGGGCGACCTCCCGAAGGAGGTCGCCCTTTTTACATGCTCTCGAAGTGCTTCTCTGATCAGGCCGCGTTCACCCACGGGTCGTTCTTCATCCAGTTCGCGTCGGGCGCGAAGAGGAAGACCATGGCGCCGTTGGCCAACTGCGGCAGAAGCTTCTCCGCGCGCGCCGGCTCCATGGCGGGGCAGCCCTGGCTGCGACCAGCCTTGGTCGGCGTCACGTACGGCGCACCGTGCGCGACGACGCCACGACGAAGCGCATTGTCGTTGAAGCCGTTCGACACCCCGTCGAGACGGAGGCCGATCGAACGATAGAGCTTACCGGCCGAGTGGCCGCTGAACGCGTACGTGCCCTTCGTGACGTAGAGGCCGAGCGACGTCATGTTGCTGCTCGACGTGTTCGAGAATCTGGTCGGGACCGTCGAATTTCCGCTCGACGAGCCCTTGCCGTGCGCCACGGTGAACGGGCCGTCGACGATCTTGAGCGAATTCATATCGAAGACGTAGCCGCGCGCCTGGGTCGACGGAAGGCCGTAGTCCACGAAGTAGAGCAGCGGTTTCTTGACCTCGTTCGGATGCGCCGCCTTGTAGGCGAAGTAGCTGCTGAACGCGTCCTCGAGGGCGCTGGGGTGGCTGAGCGGACGCACCAGCCCATCGAAGGCAGCGAGTGCGGACTTCGTGAGCTTGGCAACCGCGGTCGGATTCGGATCAGCCGTCGCGGTGCGGACGTCCGCCGTGGTGGCGGTAGTCGCCGGCGAGGAAGCCAGCAACATGGGCGAACCGAGCGCGAGCGCGGCGGTTGCGCCGATCAAAGCGTTTTGCAAACGGTAGGGAAACTTCATGTCGTCGGGCTCCTGGAAAGGCGGGAACAACGTAGGAGGGAGACAGTGGAACAGGCGGGAAATGCACGTCCACGTTTGTGCTACCATGGATTCGTGCACGACGTTCCGATCTCGTTCGCGTGAAATGGAATATAGACGACAAGTCGTTGATGCGCAATGACTTACAGATGGGCCTGCAGAAGTTTTTTCGAGCGGGCTCGTCCACAGACGCCGGCTACGGCTGAGTACGGCTCGGAAATACTAATCCTCAGCTCGCTCGGCAATGATGAGCCTCGCCGTGGAATCGGCCCCTGCGTCCGGTTGTCGATCTGCCAGCGGCCGGATTCCTCGGATCCCGGCCACCCACGCGCGAGTAGTAGCGCGAGACCGAGGCGAAGGTCCGCCACCCCGGCGCCCCGGTTCGTCATTGCAGTCTCATCAGGAGCTCGACCATGAAGAAAGTCTTGTGGACGGCGGCGTTGGCCATGGCCACGGCGACGGTCGCCACGGCGCAACAGCCGGGCCCGCCTCCCGCCGGAATGCGCGGACGTGGACCGGGTGGACCCGGCGGACCGGGCGGCCGCGGCGGCATGATGATGGATCGCATGCTGCTCCAGGGCATCGCTCTCAGCGATCAGCAGAAAGCACAGCTCGAGGCGCTTCGCGTAAATGACCGCCAGGCGATGGAAGCAGCGCGTGGCGACGCCGATGCCCGCGCCGAGATGGAAGCGATCCGCGCGGCGCACGAGAAGGGCGACAGCGCGACGGCAAGACAGCTCATGGAAGCGCAGCGCGCCAAAATGGAACAGCGGCGAGACGCGCAGATCGCGGCGATCCGCGCGCTCCTTACGAGCGACCAGACCGCGACGTTCGACAACAACGTCGCCGAGATGAAGAAGCGACAGACGGAAGGCGGCTTCCGCGGCCGCGGCGGGCCACGCGGAGCACGTCCGCCAGGCAACTGAACCCTCGAACGCAGGTGAGCGGCGGCGCGGAGAAACTCCGGCCGCCGTTTCTTTTCCTATGGTTTGCGCGACGCGACGTACGCGGCGACGGCCACGAGATCGTCGACCGTCATCGCCGCCACGACCTCGCGCATCGGTGCGGCGTCCTTGGACGACCGCGTGCCCGCCTTGAACGCCAGCAGTTGGCGCATGAGATAGGTCGGGGAGCGTCCGGCGATCGGCGGGACTGGTCTGGCGCCTCGCAGCTGGTCGCCGTGACAGCTCACGCACGGTTTTTGATTGGTCTTCGTCGCGCGCGTCGCGAGGGCGCGTCCGCGCGCGAGGCTGCCGACCGGCACGTAGGCGACATACTCCGTCGCGGCGTCGCGCAACTCGTGGCGCTCCGGGTCGGAGGCGAACTCGATGATCCGGCCGCCGAGTGAGTCGACCTCGTTCCCGGGCTCCCTGACGTACAAGCCGCCCGCCGGTCGTGTTTTCGGCACCAGGACGCTCTCGATGACGCGCGGGCTATGGCGGAGCTTCTGTCTCGAGAAGTACTCGGCGGCCAGCCGCATCTCTTCCACGGTCGAGCTCTCGGCCATCTGCTTCATCAACTCCATCGGCCGCGAGGGCTTGGACGACGCGGATTTTCGCGCACCGGACGCAATGTCGAGCATCTGCTGAACGATGTACTCGGCGGGTAGACCGGCGAGTGCGGCGTTCTCGGGCCGCCCGCGTCCATCGGGGAGATGACAGAAGCCGCACGCGTACACCGCGGGCTTCCGGCCGCGTGCGACGATCTCCGGCGGCTTGCTGTGCGTCGTCGGATGCCAGTCGGGCGGATCGAAGCTGTCGTTGATGCGCGACAGCGGAAACGCGGCGGTGCTGTTGGGGACGTGTCGCAACGCCGTGGGATCAGGGCGAGGCGCCGAGCTTCCGTTTCCCTTCCCGGGCACCGGGTAGACCCAATCAGGAATCTCGAATGTCGGGGCCGGCGTCTGCGCGGAGAGCCGAGGGGCGGCGGCCACGGACACGCTCGTGATGGCGACGCCGAGGAGAGAGGTGCGAAAGAGGCGTTGACGCATTCGTGCGAGGCGGGAGGGACGGAGTGCCTGTCACTCTAACGTCTCGCACGAAAGCAACGTTGGGCTCCACTCGAATCCCTAACGCGGGGTGCGCCGCCGGATCCGCGGTTCAGTGACCGAACCGTCCCACGATGGAGCCGGTCGCCAACACGTGGCCGCGCATGAGGAAGCAGAGCGTGGCGCCGCTGACCTTCTCCGTGGCGTTCGGGAGCCGGTCGACGTCGAGCGCGTACACGGTGAAGATGTAGCGATGATCGCCGTCGCCTTTCGGCGGGCACGGACCGCCGTAGGCGCGCATGCCGTAGTCGTTCATCGCGGAGGTACCGCCGGCCGGCGATTCGTCGTTGCCCGCGCCGGCCTCCAACGACGTGACGGACGCCGGGATGTTGAACGCGAGCCAGTGCCAGTAGCCGGAGCCGGTCGGCGCGTCGGGGTCGAAGCAGGTGATGGCGTAGCTCTTCGTTCCGTCCGGAGCGCCGCTCCACGCGAGTTGCGGTGCGGTGTTCTTCCCACCGCACCCGGTGAACACGAAGTCCAGCGGGATCGATTCGCCGGCGGCGAAGGATGAACTGGTCACCTGCATCGACTGGCCGTGCTTCGGCGCGTCGGGAGCACGAACGGAGACAGTCTGCATGTTGGTCGTCGCCATCGGAGAGAGCCTCGCAATCAGTTGGAAGATGGAATTCTAGGGCGCCCGTCCGCGCTTTGGCGAGCGCGCCCGCCGATCGCCTTTCGACCGGTCGCCGAACGGCTCAGATTTGCGCCATGACTCTCTCCCTCCGAATCGTCCGCGGGGTCGCGACGGCGGCGGTCGCGCTGTCGGCGGCGCCGATCGCGCTCGTCGCGCAGCAGCCGTTCTCCGTCGTCGAGGCCAGCATCACCGACCTCCGAGCCGCGCTCGAGCAGAAGCGTACCACCTCGCGCGAGATCGTGCGGCAGTACCTCGAGCGGATCGGCACCTACGACGCTCAGTTGCACGCGGCGATTCGCGTGAACCCGCGCGCCCTGGCGATCGCCGACTCGCTCGACCGTCTGCGGGCGCAGGGGCGCATTTTGGGGCCGCTGCACGGAATCCCGATCGCGCTCAAGGACAACATCCACACGACCGACATGCCGACCACCGGCGGGGCGCTCGCCTTCGCCGATCTGGTGCCGCCGTACGACGCGACCCTCACGAAGAACCTCGAGGCCGCGGGGGCAATCATTCTCGCGAAGACGCAGCTCACGGAGCTGGCGAACTGGGTCACGTCGGGGATGCCCGGGAACTACAATGCGCTCAACGGCTACGGTTTCAACCCGTGGGATCCGCGCCGTGATCCGCGCGATGCCTTCTTCGACGGGCGTCCGGTGCTGTCGACTGGCGGTTCGAGCTCCGGTGCGGGGACGAACGTAAGCTTCTGGGCGGGCAACGTCGGGACGGAGACGTCCGGGTCGATCCTCAGCCCGTCGAATCAGAACATGCTCGTCGGCATCAAGCCAACCGTGGGGCGGGTCAGCCGGTACGGGGTCATTCCGATCACGGCCGACCAGGACACCCCGGGGCCGATGACGAAGACCGTGGCCGACGCGGCGATCATGCTCGGGGCGATGGAAGGGGCGCGGCCGGACCCGAACGATCCGGCGACGACGAAGTGTCCGCCGCCGGCCGGGCGCGATTATACGAGAACGCTCAACCCGAACGGCCTGAAGGGCGCCCGCATCGGCATTCCGCGCGCGTTCTTCTACGAGGCGACGTCTGCCGGGGCGTCCACGGCGCGCGGCGGTCTGACCGAGGCGCAGCGGAAAGCCATGGACGACGCGATCGCCGTCCTCAAGGCACAGGGAGCAGTGATCGTCGATCCGGCGGACATTCCGAGCGTGACGACGACCGATTCGGCGAACAACTTCCTGAACTGGAACGTCTGCAGCGGTTCAGAGAACGCGAAAGGCCTCGACGCCGGCTGCTCCGTCGCGTTCAAGTACGGCATGAAGCGCGACTTCAACGCCTGGCTCGCGACCCTCGGCGACCGCGCACCGGTGAAATCGCTCACCGCGCTGCGGCAGTGGAACATCGCGCATCAGCGAGCCGGCGCGATCAAGTACGGCCAGACGAACCTCGATGCATCGGACGAGATGGACGTCGCAGCCGACCGGGCGCGGTACGAGGCGGACCGTCGGAAGGACATTCTGCTCTCGGCGACCAACGGCCTGGACGCCGCGCTGAAGGCCAATCGTCTGGACGCCCTGCTCTTCCCCGGCGTGTCGAGCGCGAACATCGCGGCGCGGACCGGCTATCCGACGGTGACCGTGCCGTGGGCACTTCTCCCCGTGCCAATGCCGACGGGGGCGATGGCCTACCCGGCGGGGTTCACCCCGGCGCCGGCGCCGTTCAACGTGAGCTTCACCGGCACGGCGTGCAGCGAACCGAAGTTGATCGAGCTGGCGTTCGCGTTCGAGCAAGCCACCAAGAAGAGGACGCGGCCTCCGCTGTATCCCTGAGCAGTCGGCGGCTCGCAAGCTTCCGATCGCGATGAGTCCGGAGCTCGAGCGAAATTCGACGCGACGGCGGGTTATCTTTGCGGATTGACCCTTTCGCGAGCTCATTCCGTTCGTGCTCCTGTTCCACATCGCCGCGGTCGCGCGGATCTGACAGCGTAACCACGTAGTGCAGACGACTGACCGCCGGCTCGTCTACGTCATCGATGCCCCTGCCACTCGGGACAGCGTCGGGATCGTCGTCGAGCTTGCGACCGAACGGTGGCGGCGCGACGACGGGTGGGACCCGCCGTCCCCGCTGCCCGAGTCACGGTTCGAGCTGCGCGGGGTGGCCGTCGAAGAGACACTCCGTCGTGCCTGCGACACCGGACGCTGTCACATCCGCGTCAGTGAAGGGCAGCGTCCGACGGAGCCGCTGCGGTGGGACACCGGTGAGCGCTGGCAGTATCGCCTGCATGTCGCGCGCGACGAGCACGACCACTACGTCGTGAGCGGTGCGTTCCACCGGAAGGGTGAGCGGATCCCGGTGAGCGAGCCGGCGCTCCTCCACTGGGAAGGGGTGATCGTCGCACGCGGCGCGATCGCGCGCTTCGACGACAACGGCGCATACGCGCTCGTCGCGCTCTTCCACAACGTCGGAACGCTGCGGCTCACACGTGAAGAGCTCGCCGAGTTCATGACGAGCTTCGATGCGATGCCGTCGACGCCGCCGATCGATCTGCCGCACGGCAGCCCGGTGATCGAGCTGCACGCACCGCCGACGCCGACGCTGCAGGTCATGCCGGCGGTGGATTGGGAGCGCAAGAAGCGGCGGCTCGTGCTCGGCTTCCAGTATGGTCCGATACACATCGGGAGCGACGAGGCGGCGCCGGTGCTCTTCGCGGCGGGAACGAACGCCGCCCACTATCGCGACTTTCAGGAGGAAGCGGCGGCGCGGTCGCGCATCGCCGCGCACGGGGCGCGGCAGGAGTACGACCAGGATTCGGGCGAGCCGATTCTCATCATCCCGTCGCACAGGCTGGGCGCGCTGGTGGCCGACACCGTGCGGCTGGGGTGGCGGGTCGACGCGGCGGGGACGGTCTATCGCTCCGCGGGCCCGACGCGCGCGGTCGTGCGTTCCGGCATCGACTGGTTCGAGCTCGACGCATCCGTCAGCTATGGCGACGTCGAGGTCGGATTGCGCGATCTGCTCGATGCGCGCCGCGCGGGCGCGACGACCATTCTCCTCCCCGACGGCACGCACGGCGTGCTGCCGCTCGAGTGGCTCGCACGGCTCGCACCTGTGATGGCGGGCGGGCGTCCGGCGGGCGACGTGATGCGGTACCGACAGTCGCAGGTGGCACTGCTCGACGCGCTGCTCGATGCGGTTCCGGAGGCGGATGTCGACGCGACGTTCGAGCAGGCCCGCGCGGAGCTGCACACGTTCGAGCGCATCGCGCCGCTCGAGCCGGGACCGGATTTCGTCGGATCGCTGCGCGAGTATCAGGGCGAAGGGTTGGGCTGGCTCGACTTCCTGCGCCGCTTCGGGCTCGGCGGCTGTCTGGCCGACGACATGGGCCTGGGCAAGACGGTGCAGGTGCTGGCGATGCTCGACGCGCGCCGCGCCGTGAGCGATCGGCCCGCGACGGTGTCGCTGGTGGTGGTGCCCCGGTCGTTGATCTTCAACTGGCTCCGCGAGGCAGCGCGCTTCACGCCGAAACTGCGCATGCTGGACTTCACGGGCACGGCGCGCCGCACCGCGGACATTCGCGCGGGCGAGATCGACGTGGTCGTCACGACGTACGGGACTCTCCGCCGTGACGCGGCCGAACTCGCGGACATGCGGTTCGACTACATCGTGCTCGACGAAGCGCAGGCGATCAAGAATCCGGGCTCGGCGTCGGCCAAGGCGGCGCGGCTGCTCATGGCCGACCACCGCCTGGCGATCACGGGCACGCCGATCGAGAATCGCCTCGAGGAGCTGTGGAGCCTGTTCGACTTCCTGAATCCCGGAATGCTCGGCACGGCGTCGGCGTTCTCGGAGCTCGTGCGACTGTCCGACGCGGGCGATCTGGACGACGATGCGCCGCGAGCGGGAGGACGCGACCTGCTGGCTCGAGCGCTCCGCCCCGTCGTGCTCCGGCGCACCAAGGAGCAGGTCGCGCGCGACCTTCCGGCGCGAACGGAGCACACCCTGGAGGTCGAGCTGGAGCCGGCGCAGCGGACGTTCTACGACGGGCTGCTGCAGTCGTATCGCCAGAGTGTGCTCGAGCGAGTGGACAGCGTCGGCCTCGGCAAGGCGCGGATGCACATTCTCGAGGCGCTGCTGCGGCTGCGCCAGGCGGCGTGTCATCCCGCGCTCGTGGATCCGCGCCTGGTGCACGCGTCGAGCGCGAAGTTGGACGCGCTGCTTCCGAGCCTGGAGGAGATCGCCGGTCAGGGCCACAAGGCGCTGGTGTTCTCGCAGTTCACGTCGTTCCTCGCGCTGGCGCGCGACCGGCTCGATGCGGCCGGTCTGGCGTACGAGTACCTGGACGGACGCACGCGCGACCGGCAGGAGCGCGTCGACCGGTTTCAGAACGATCCCACGATCCCATTCTTTCTGATCAGCCTCAAGGCGGGCGGCCACGGGCTGAATCTCACGGCGGCCGACTACGTGTACCTGCTCGACCCGTGGTGGAACCCGGCCGTCGAAGCGCAGGCGATCGATCGCGCGCATCGGATCGGCCAGACGCGGAGCGTGATTGCGACGCGGCTCGTCGCGAAGGGCACGGTGGAGGAGAAGATTCTCGAGCTACAGGCGTCGAAGCGCGCGCTGGCCGACGCGATACTTGGGCAGGATCAGGGAGTGCTGGCGGGGATCGGCCGGGAGGAGTTGGAAATGCTTCTCGGAGTGTGAGGAGGCGTTGCCGTCCGGGTGGGGCAAATCGGCCAGGGTCATCGCACAAGCGTGGGCGGTCACAGGTCTCCGGTCTGGGGGCTCATGGGCGGGGCGCCGGCTCCGGTCGGGCTGTCGGCTGCCGGCTCGGCTACCGGCCGTCGCGAAGCGCCGCGGCGATCGCCAGTTCCACGATCGGCGCCATCACGGCGTAGCCCGCCTCGGTCGGGTGGACGCCGTCGCGGGTCAGCTCCGCTTTCAGCCCCTGGCGCTCATCAGCCATCGGCGAATGAAAATCGGCATAGACCGCACCGACGCGTGCCGCATACGCCTTCATCCACGTGTTGAGCGCGACGATCTTCGGCGCCGGCTCGAGCCCCTTGCGCCACGGGTAGTCGTACGCCGGCAGCACCGACCCGAGCACGACGCGGATGCCATTCGCGCGCGCGAGCTCGGTCATGGACATGAGATTGTCCTCGATCATCTCGAGCGTCGACGCGCCGGTGTTGCCCGCGATGTCGTTCGTGCCGCCGAGGATCACGACCACCTTGGGATGGAGCGCGATCACGTCCTGTCGAAAGCGCAGGAGCATCTGCGGTGTGGTCTGGCCGCTGATGCCGCGCCCGACGTACGGCTTTCCCGGAAACTGCTTCGCGAAGAGCGGCGCCCAGCCTTCGGTGATGGAGTTGCCCATGAAGACCACGCGGTCCTCACCCCGGGACGGAGCGCCGAGGGCGGCGTTGGCGTCGCGATACTTGCCGAGGGCCGGCCAGTCGACTGGCGCGCCCTGGGCGGCGAGCGGCGTGGCCGCGGAGAACGCGCAGAAGACCCATTTCAGAACACGCATGCGACGCCTCTCGGTTGGTGGCACCGGATCACATTCTACGTGAATCCGCGCGCCGTCGCAGCACTGCCCTCGGACGCTACCGCGCGCCGTTCAGGTAGTCGACGGCAAGACTGCTGAGCAGTTTCACGCCCGTGGGCAGCGCGGCCTCGTCGGCGAAGAAGCGCGGCGAATGATTCGACGCGATCTTCGCCGGGTCGGTGCCTGGAGGCGTGATACCGAGGAAGATGAACAGCCCCGGGACTTTCTGCTGGTAGCGCGAGAAGTCCTCGGCGGTGGTCGTCGGGTCGCCGATCGAATCGCGCCCCGACGGGGCGACGCGCTGCAGCGTCGGACGCATGCGCTCGTACAGCGCCGGATCGTTGTACGTGACCGGGTTGCCGCGCTCGATCCGCACCGTCGCCGTCGCGCCCGCGCTGGCCGCGATCTGCTCGGCGGTCCGCGTCACGCGTTCGTGGATGAGCGTTTGCTGATTGCCGTCGAAGGCGCGGATGGTGCCCGACATCGCGACGCTGTCCGGAATGATGTTGAACCGGATGCCGCCGTGCATCGACCCGATCGTCACGACGGCCGGCGAGCGCGTGAGCTCGACCTGGCGGCTCACGACCGTCTGGAGTCCGAGCACGACCTGCGACGCGGCGACGATCGGATCGACCCCGCCCCACGGCAATGCGCCGTGGGTCTGCCGACCGCGCACGACGATGCTCAGGATGTCGGAGCTCGCCATCAGTCCGCCCGGACGCGTGACGACGGCATTCACCGGGTAGTTCGAGAACACGTGCAACCCGAACACCGCGTTCGGCGTCGGGTTCGCGAGCGCCCCCGCGGCGATCATCGCCGCCGCGCCGCTCGCCTCGCCGCCCGTCTCTTCCGCCGGTTGAAAGAGGAAGACGACCGTGCCGGGCAGGTCGGCCTTCATGCCGGCCAGCACTTCCGCAGCCCCCATGAGCATCGCGACGTGCATGTCGTGCCCGCAGGCGTGCATCACGCCGGTCTCCTGGCCGTTGTACGTCGCGCGAACGGTCGACTTGAACGGCAGGTCGCTCTCTTCGGTCACCGGCAGCGCATCCATGTCGGCGCGCAGCGCGACCACGCTTCCCGGTTTGCCGCCCCGCAGCACACCGACGACGCCGGTTCCTCCGACGCCGGTTCGCACCTCCAGGCCCAGCGCCTTCAGATGCGCGGCGACGATGCCAGCCGTTCGCGTCTCCTGCCACGAGAGCTCGGGGTGCTGATGGAAGTCGCGACGCCAGTCGACGACCTTCGGCAGCACGGCCGCGACGCGCCGGTCGATGTCACCGGCGACGGGCGTGGAGGCCGGCGCGATGCGCGGCGGATTCGTCGGACGACGCTGCGCCGCGAGCGAGCCGGCACCGGCGACGGCGAGTGCACCGACGGCGCCGAGTGCGCGAGAGAACGAGCGGACGGATTCGAGTTTCATCATCGAGCGGCAGCCGACGGAGTGAGGACCGGAACGGGAGTCATGCGCGCGAGGATCGCTTCGCACGACGCAGCCAGCGAGAGTAGGTCGAGCGTGTGGTCGCGTCGCGCGACGAGCTGCAGACCGACCGGCATGCCCGCCGTGGGAATCGGAAGGGTGATGGCGGGATGGCCCGTGACGTTGAAGAGTTGGGTGAGGCGCAGCATCGCCGCGCGGACCGGCAGCTTTTCCGTCGTCCCGTCGGCCCGCTGAAAGACTGCCTCCGTCGTGCCGAGCACGGGGGCGACGATCGGCAGGGTGGGAAGAATGAGCGCGTCGCACCCCTCGAGCACGGCGTCGACGGCGTTCGTGAGCGACTCGCGCCGCTCCATCGCCTCGAGGTACTTCACGGCGGGAATCGTGCGGCCGAACTCGAGGCGCTGACGCACGATCGGCTGATAGTCGTTCGCTCGCGCGTCGAGCGTGTCCGAATGCCAGCGCGCCGCTTCCGGAAGCGAGATGTTCGTGTAGGTCTCGACGGTCTTCTCCGCCCCGGCGATGACGACCGGCCTGGTGCGCATGCCGACGGCGTGAAAGGTGTCGAGCGCCGCGGCGAACGCAGCGCGAACGTCGTCGTCGAGGAGGTTTGTGAAGTAACCGCCGACCAGGCCGAGCGTGACGTCCGCGGCGCCGGGCGGTGTGAGCGTCGGCGTCTGACGGTCCGCGAGGACAGCCCAGATCGCGGCCGCGTCGGCCACGGACCGGGTGATGGGCCCGACGGTGTCGAGCGTGAACGAGAGCGGCACGACCCCCTCTCGCGGCACTTCGCCGATCGACGGCTTGAGGCCCACGACACCGCACGCCGCGGCTGGAATGCGAATCGATCCGCCGGTATCCGAGCCGATCGAGGCTTCACCCATCCCCGCGGCAACGGCCGCGGCGCTGCCCCCGCTCGATCCACCGGCGATGCGAGTCGGATCGACCGGATTGAGCACCGGACCGAACGCCGACTCGTCGGAGGTCGGTCCGAGCGCGAATTCGTGGACGTTGGTCTTCCCGATGAGGACGGCGCCGGCCGTTCGCAAACGCTGAATGACGGGCGCGTCGGCCGCGGCGACGTGCCCGGCGCGGACGTGCGACCCGGCGGTCGTCGGCTGCCCGGCGATGTCGATCAGATCCTTGATCGAGATCGGCATGCCGTGGAGCGGCCCGCGGTCGACTCCTCGCGCGCGCTCATCGTCCGCCGCCTTCGCGTCACTCCTGGCGCCGTCCGCGTCGATCCGGATGAACGCATTCGTGCGAGCGGCGTGCTGATCGATTGCGGCGAGGCTGGCGGCGAGACGGTCGGAGGCAGTGGGCATGGGTCGTCGGTGAGTCGGAGGAAGCACGTCAGCGAAAGTTTGCCCCGGCAGGGACGAAAGGGGAGGCGTAGTTTTCGAAAGTCCTCCGTCCCCGGTTTCCGATGCGCATCGTTCGCTCGATCGGCGCGGCTCGATTGCCGCGATCCTTCATGCTCGCCGGCGCGTTCAGTGTCGTCGCCGGCGTCGGTGCGCGCGCCCAGGGCCACGACATGGCGGGCATGGATCACCACCGGACCGCCGCGCCGTCGTCGATCGCACGCCGCCAGATCGACAGCGTCGTGAAGGCCACGCTTCCACTCGGCAGCCACAGTGCGGCGACCCGCTCGGGATTCCAGCCGGCCTTCGGCTGGATTCCCACGATGGGGGAACACTGGGTGGCACGCGGGCTGATGATGAACGGCCGCCAGACGAATCGCGCGACGCCAAGTCAGTTGATGTTCTCACGAATCGACGGGCGTGATTCGCTCGTCGGAGCGGCGTACGCGTACATGACCGCGGTCGGCGATACGGTGCGTCCGCGGCTTTTCGATGGCGCGCCGCCATGGCACGAGCACCGCGATCTCGCGCCGGAGGGCATGACGCTGGTCATGCTGCACGTCTGGTTCGTCCCCTCGCCGGACGGACCCTTCGCCGGAACGAACCCCAATCTACCATTCTGGGCGCTCGGCCTCGCGGCGCCGGATGCGTCGCGGATGCGAGATCCGGTGTTCAGCATGCGGGTTCGACGTGCGGCGCTGGCGCTCGGTGCCGTGGCCGACTCGACGTCGATCTTGAGCGATCTCGAACAGCGCCGCGGGATCGCGGACGCGATCGACGCACGACGCGACACGGTGAGCGCCCTCGTCCCGCGGATCCGCGCCGCACAGCGCGCCAACGATCGCGCTCGGTGGGACGCGGTCGTCGAGCAAGCGGCCAGACAGTGGGACGGCATGTACGCGACGTATCTGAGCGCCGCACGAACCGCCGACGGCAAGGCGCGGATCACGCAGTACGTCGACCTGCTCCTCGGCCGTCACGAGGATTGAGGAGCGCCGCGCAGCGCGGCATCTTCATCTTCACTCGCCTTCTCGAGCACCGACCCCGCCGATTCACCGGGCCGTCGAGGCGCTCGCCGGTCGTACGCTCTCGCCAACAATGAATACTCGCCGACAATTTCTCATCAAGGCGCCGCTCGGCCTCCTCGGCGCCGCTGCCGCATGTTCGGGCGACTTCGACGATTCGTCGTCGCAGACGCAGGATCCGACGCCGGGCGCACCGCCGGCCTTCAACACCGCCAAAGGCGCCGGCCCCAAGGTGTCGGCGCAGACGTTCGAGCAGGCTGAAAAGCTCGTCGAAGTCACGATGACCGGTGCCGAGCGTGACATGGCGGCGAAGGCGTGGCGCACGTCGATGGCGCCGTTGATGGAACGGCGCGTGGGACCGCGGAAGGTGGAGATCGGCGACTCCGTCGCTCCGGCGACGACATGGAATCCGATCCTTCCGGGGCTCCCCGGTGGCCCGGAGCACGACCGCTTCGTGCGAAGCAGCGCCGACCCAGGTCGCGTACCGAAGAGCGACGCGGACATCGCGTTCGCCCCGGTGACCCACCTGTCGCGATGGATCGAACGGCGCGAGCTGACGTCGACGCGTCTCACGCAGATCTACCTCGATCGGATCGCAAAGCATGACGGACGACTGCGTGCGATCATCACTCTCACGAAGGAGACCGCGCTCGCGGCCGCGGCAAAGGCGGACGCCGAGATCGCGGCCGGCAAGTATCGCGGTCCGCTGCACGGCATTCCGTACGGCGTGAAGGATCTGCTGGACACCGCGGGCATCGCCACCACGTGGGGCGCCGAGCCGTTTCGCAATCGCGTGCCCGCCGACGACTCGGCGGTGGTGCGCCGGCTGAACGACGCGGGCGCCGTGCTGATCGCGAAGCTCAGCCTCGGGGCGCTCGCGTTGAACGACGTGTGGTTCGGCGGCCAGACGATGAATCCGTGGCTGCTCGAGGAGGGCGCGTCCGGATCGAGCGCTGGTCCGGGTGCCGCGACGGCTGCCGCACTCGTCGCGTTCTCGATCGGCAGCGAAACGGGCGGAAGCATCGTGAGTCCGTCGATGCGCTGCGGCGTGACAGGACTCCGGCCAACCTATGGCCGCGTGCCGCGCAGCGGTGCGATGACCCTCTGCTGGTCGCTCGACAAGCTCGGGCCGATGACGCGTTCGGTCGAAGACGCCGCGCTGGTGCTGCGCGAGATCAGCGGTCCGGACGAGGGCGACGTCGCGAGTGTGCCGAGTCGATTCGACTTCGACGCGAATGCATCGGTGGGCGGGCTGCGGGTGGGCTATTTCCCGAGCTGGATGAACGAGGCGCCGGCGACCGACGTCGATCGCGCGGCGCTGGAGACCGCGCGGAAGCTCGGGATGAAACCCGTCGAGGTGCGGCTCCCCGACTGGCCGTATGGCTCGCTGCAGCTCGTGTTGTTCGCCGAAGCCGCGGCCGCGTTCGAGGCGTTGACGTCGAGCGGCGAGGCGAGTCAGCTCAAGATGCAGGTTCCGGACGCGTGGCCGAATCTCTTCCGCGAAGCGCGCTTCCTTTCGGCGGTCGATTTCGTGCAGGCCGATCGCTTCCGGCGGATGGTCGCGCGCGAGATGGGTCGCGTGATGACGGAAGTCGACGTGCTGCTCGTGCCGTCGCTTCGCGACGAGATGCTCACCATCTCGAACTTCACCGGCCATCCGTCGCTCACGCTGCGCGCGGGGTTCGTGAACGTCGGTCAGGCACGGAGCGACTGGGCCCCCGATCCCAGGAATCCGCTGCCGACCTTCAATCCGCCGCGCCGGGTGCCGCACGGCGTGACGTTGATCGGCCGGTTGTTCGAGGACGGGCAACTCGCGCAGGCGGGCGTCGCACTGGAACGCTCATTCGGGGTGTCGAACGAACGTCCGCCGCTATTCGCGCAGTAGCGCGGCCGTCAAACGCTTCGACAGCTCCGGCGCGAGGGATTCCGAGAAGCGGCGACTGAGATGGTGATCGTCCTGAAAGCGGACGATCCCATCGCGCTCTGCGGCGCAGGTGTTCGCGCCGCAGAGCAGATCGTCGACGCGCACGTAGCTCGCGCCGTTGACGCGTTCGACGGCGGCTTCCTCGAGCGTCGCAAGACGCCCATCGACGGCGCGATCGCGTGCGAAGTCGCAGCGCGCCGGAGCGGCGAGATTGAGCGCGAGGCAGTCGGGCACGCCGAAGTCGGGGTGCGGGCTGTCCTGCAGCACGAGAACGCGTGCCCCCGAGCGCGCGAGTCGCTCGACGGTGGTCGCGAGTCCTTCGGTCCACACGTCGTACACCGGCGCGGGGGCGGCCATGTCGAGCGTCGAATCGCCGCGCACCACGGCGTACTTGTCGCCATAGCTCGCGGCGACGACCATCGTCGGGCGCATGGCGCCAACGCGGCGGAACACGGAATCGCGCCATGCATCGCACTCCGCGAACGGCCGCCCCATCTCTCGATTGACGACCGTCACCGCGACGGCGGGACAGGCGGCCTTCGTCCACGCGATCAAGCGCCAGCCGCGCTCCGACGCGACCGCGAGCAGCGCCGGAAACCAGTGCGCGGCGTGCGAGTCGCCGACCAGCACGACGGTGGTGTCATTGCTCGCCGGACCGAAGGCGCAATCGCGCGGCCGCACTTCCTTCGTCAGGAGGTTGCAGCCGTTCGTGAACACCGGAGCGATGTCGCGGGCGGCCTCGGCGATCGGAGCCATTGCCGGCGTGGCGAGGACCGCGTTGGCGTCGCGTTCAGCGATCAGCGCGGCGCCAAGCGTGATCCCCGCGACGACGACCGCCCCGGCGACGACTCGCCCCGGGGTTCGCTGGAGACGCGGGGAAAACCGGATGGGCGACTCGATGACCCGATACATGATCGCCGCCGGGATGAGCGACGCGAGCGCCGCCGTCGCGGCGCCGGCCGGTGACAGACCCGGAACGCGTCCGCGCGCCCAGACGATCACCGGCCAGTGCCACAGATACCACGAGTATGAGAGTTTTCCGATCACGCGCATCGCCGGCGCGGAGAGCAACCGCGCGACCGGTCCGGACGCGGCCCCGATTCCGCCGACGATGAGTGTGACCGTCGCCAGCGTCGGAAGAAGGGTCATCCAACCTGGGTGCGACATCGTGGCGCCGCTCCAGGCAAAGGTCGCGATCAACACCGCCAGCGCCGCGACCGATGCCAGCGACGCCGCGCGGCGGTGGGCGTTCACGCGCGCGGCGAGCGTCGTCGGCAGCGCAGCAAGCGCACCGAGCCCGAATTCCCAGGCACGGGTCGGCAGCGAATAGAACGCCAGCACGGCGTTGCGACGGAGCACGATCAGGCAACCCGCGAACGACATGACCAGGAGCGCGGCCACGATCCAGCCGAGTCGCCGGCGAAAGTCAGCCGGGCGGTCGCCGCGCGCCGCGCGTGCGAGCAGCCAGAGCAACGGCGCGAAGACGAGATAGAACTGCTCCTCGACCGACAGCGACCAGGTGTGGAGCAGCGGATTGCGCGTGAGATCCGCGGCGAAGTAGTTCGCGCCGCGAATGGCGAACAGCATGTTCGACGCATAGACCGCGAACGCGCGAGCGCCGTGCGCGGTCACGATCTGCTCGAACGGCGATTGCACCCAGCGGTCGACGAGCAGGACACCCAGCACGACCGCGACGCTGGCGGGCAACAGCCGGCGCGCGCGACGGGCCCAGAAGCGCACCAGTGAGACGGTGCCCGTCCGTTCGACTTCGTCGATCAGAATTCCGGTGATGAGAAAGCCGGATAGAACGAAGAAGACGTCGACGCCGAGGTAGCCGGCGGCCATCCCTGACCATCCGGTGTGGAAGAGCACCACCGCGAGGATCGCGACCGCGCGAAGTCCCTCGATGTCGGGGCGAAAGGACCACGCCGCGCGAGCCGGCGCCGCATACGGGGAGGTCGCCTCCAGATGGGCGGTATGCGGCGCGGCTGTGCTCACGCGCTAAAGATCGCCCGCTCGTCGCGTGGCGATCAAGCGGACGTCAATGGCTCTGTCGTCTGCGTGCGTCTCCGCGCTTCTGCGCCTCTGGCTTGAAGTGCGGCTCTCGAAGGTTCGCGTCGGCGAGGGACCGATCGGCCGCGTCCGGCGAAAGCGGCGGCAAGCCGCGAAGAAGCTTCTCGATCGTGATCGGATAGTCGCGCACGCGGACGCCGGTGGCGTTGAACACCGCATTGGCGACCGACGCGCCGGCCCCGCACGTCCCGAGCTCGCCGAGTCCCTTCGCGCCGAGCGGGTTGGCCTTGTCATCGAAGCCGTCGAGCAGGATCGCGTCGAGCGTCGGAATGTCCGCGTTGACCGGAATCAGGTACTGCGCGAAATCGCGGTTGGCGAAGGCACCGGATCGGGTATCGACGACGCCGTCTTCGTGCAGCGCCGCGCTCACGCCGAAGGTCATGCCGCCGATCAACTGCGACCGCGCGGTTCTGGCGTTGAGCACGCGCCCCGCCGCGAAGACGCCGAGCATCCGGCGCAGACGAATCTCACCGGTATCGGCGTCGACGCCGACCTCGGCGAAGTGCGCGCCGTAGGTGTGAATGGAGTACGCCTGATAGTTCGGCTCCCTAGACATCGCGGCGACCTTTCCCGTGCACGTGATGCCCTCGGCGGGAACCACCGGCGCGTCGCGCAGCTTCTCCTTCAGCGCTTCGGACGCCCGATGGACGGCGTTGGTGATGTTTCCGGCGCCCCACGAACCGCCCGACCCGGAGGTTCTGGGATAGGTCGAGTCGCCGAGGCGGACGCTGACGCGTTCGATCGGAAGCTCGAGTGATTCCGCGGCGACCTGCGCGACGATCGTGTAAGTGCCGGTGCCGATGTCGGTCATGTCCGCCCGCACGACGGCGCCGCCGTCGGGGTACATCGTCACACTCGCCGAGGCCGGCCCCTGAAAGTGCATGCGAATGGCCGCGGCCATGCCGTAGCCGACGAGCACACGCCCGTCGCGCAGCGATGCCGGTCGCGTGGGGCGGCGCTCCCAGCCGAAACGTCGCGCGCCTTCGCGCATGCACTCCACGAGGCGTCGCTCGGAGAACGGCACGCCGCGCTCCGGGTCGAGCTTCGGCTCGTTGAGGATCCGGAGCTCGATCGGATCCATGTCGAGCTGGTACGCAAGCTCGTCCATCGCTGCCTCGACGGCGAGCAGACCGGGCGCGTCGCCGGGGGCGCGAACGTCCTCGCCACGCGTGAGGTCGAGCGCGACCAGCCGGTGGCGCGTGAGACGGTTGGGCGCGGCGTAGAGGCTCCGAGTCGTGGCGGCGGTCTGCTCGGCGTACTCGGAGTGCCGGCTACTGGACATCGTCACTTCGTGGCCGAGCGCGACGAGATGTCCGTCGCGGGTGGCGCCGAGGCGAACGCGCTGAGTGGTGGCGGGGCGGAGGCCGACGACGTGAAAGATCTGCTCGCGGGTAAGGTGAATCTTGACCGGACGGCGCACCGCGCGCGCGCCGAGAATCGCGAGCATCGTCTCGGCATGGATGCCAAGCTTCGAGCCGAATCCTCCGCCGATGAAGGGCGAGCGCAGGTGAATCTGTGCCTTGTCGATGCCGAGGGTGCTCGCGATCGCGACCTGCGCCTCGGAGATGATCTGCGAGCTGAAGTGCGCCGTCACGTGGCCGTCCTTCCACTCGGCGACGCAGGCGTGGGGTTCCATGGGCTGAGAGAACTCGTATGGCGTGGTGTAGCGCACGTCGACCTTGACCGGCGCGTCGCGGAAGGCCGCCTCGAGGTCGCCCATCGCGGTGTCGACGGCGAGGCCGGCGTTCACGGATCGCGGCGCGTACGCCTGCTCGAGGTCCGCCGTGAAGTCGAAGGCGCCGTTCGACGGCACGTAGTCGACGCGCACCAGGCGCGCCGCCGCTCGGGCCTGCTCGAACGTGTCGGCGATGACGAGGGCGACGGGTTCGCCGTAGTGCCGTACCTCGGCGCGGCTGAGCACCGGGAACGCGCGCGAGTAGAGCGACGGCACCGACGGATCCGGCTCGGCCTGCGGCGGTGCATTGAGGTGCGTCATGACGTGTCGCACGCCCGGCATCTGCTCTGCCGATGCGGTGTCGATCGCGGCGATGGTTCCGCGTCCGATCGACGCGCCGACGATCACGCCATAGAGCGGCGCGTCGAGATGGAAGGCATGATCCTCGCCGGCGTAGGATGCGGTGCCGGTGACTTTCGCCGGCCCGTCGATACGAGAGATGGGTTGTCCGATCATGAGTCTTCTCTCATTTTGCGGCTGCGCCGCCGTGGTATCACTCACTGCCCATCGTGTCGGCCAGGACCCGGCACAGGGTGCGCTTCGCGAGTTCGATCTTGAAGTCGTTGTGTCCGCGTCCGACGGCGTCGGCCATCGCGACGTCCGCCGCGCGCTCGTAGCTCGCCATCGTGGCGGGCTGGCCCGTGAGCGACGCCTCGGCGGCGCGAGCGCGCCACGGCTTGTGGGCGACGCCGCCGAACGCGATTCGAACGAGGTCGACCCTGCCCCGCTCGATCGCCGCGATGACGCCGACGGAGACGAGCGCGAACTCGTACGACGCGCGGTCGCGCACTTTTCGGTAGCGCTGCCGTCCGCGCGGCGCTGGCGGCAGCAGCACCGCGGTGATCATCTCGCCAGGCTCGAGAACCGTCTCGATACGCGGATCGGTGCCTGGATCGCGGTAGAAGGCGTCGATCGCGACGCGGCGCGTCGACCGGTCCGGCGCGAGCAGCTCGATCTCCGCGTCGAGTGCCGTCATCGCGACCGCCATGTCCGACGGATGAGTGGCGATGCACGCGTCACTCGCGCCGAGGATCGCATGGCCGCGGTTGAAGCCGCCGAGGGCGGAACAGCCGGAGCCCGGGTCGCGTTTGTTACAGCCCGCCGGCCCCTCGTAGTAGAAGTACGGACAGCGCGTGCGCTGGAGGAGGTTGCCGCCCGTCGACGCCTTGTTGCGGAGTTGACCGGACGCGCCCGAAAGCAGCGCCTCGGCGAGCAGTGGATAGCCCTCGCGCACGAGCATGTGCGCTGCGAGATCGGAGTTTGAGACCTGCGCGCCGATGCGCAGGCCGCCGTTGGGTTGCGGCTCGATTGCGCGCAGCGGGAGGCGGCTGATGTCGATGAGATGTTCCGGACGCTCGATCTCCAGCTTCATGAGGTCGAGCAAGTTCGTTCCGCCGCTGATGTAGCGGCCACCGGTGCGCGCCGCCGTCTCGACCGCGCTCGCGGCGTCGACGGCGCGCTCGTAGGTGAACGTCCTCATGGCGCCGCGTTCACGGCGACGTCGCGAATGGCCGCGACGATGTTCGGGTAGGCCGCGCACCGACAGAGGTTGCCGCTCATGCGCTCGCGAATCTCGCGATCATCGAGCTCGATCGTCGGCCGGCTGACGTCCGCCGTCGCATGGCTCGGCCAGTTCAACTCTACCTCGCCGAGCATGCCGATCGCCGAGCAGATCTGTCCCGAGGTGCAGTAGCCGCACTGAAATCCGTCGTGCTCGAGGAAGGCACGCTGCAGGGGGTGCAGGCGATCGGTCGCTCCGATTCCTTCGATGGTGACTATCTCGTCGCCGACGTGCATGACGGCGAGCGTCAGGCAAGCGTTGATGCGGCGGCCGTTGACGAGGATCGTGCATGCGCCGCACTGCCCGTGGTCGCAGCCTTTCTTCGTGCCGGTGAGATGAGCGTGCTCACGCAGTGCGTCGAGCAGGGAGGTGCGCGGATCGAGGTCGAGACGTCTCGGAATCCCGTTCAGGAGCAGCTCTATCTCCATCGTTCTCCTCTGTTCGCGATGTTGTCGTTCGAGCGGCCTCGGATGCTGCAGCGAAACGACCATCGCGATCCATGCGACCTTGGTCGTAGGACCTCGCCGTTTGCGGTCGAACGAAAAAGAGGACGGCCGTGCGAACCGCACGGCCGTCCTCCGGTTTGTGATCGCGTGGCTCGCCGACGCTACGGCGTCGGGCGCGGATCCCTGATCTCGTACTCCTTCGGCGGCTCGGCGCCGAGGAGATATTTCACGAAGTAGTCCCAGCGGCGGCGCATCATGTAGTTCGACATGTCGCCGTAGCCGTGCGGCTTGTTCGGCAGCATCAGGAGGTCGAAATCCTTGTTCGCCTTGATGAGCGCATCAGCGACGAGGAGCGTGTTGTACGGCGGCACGTTGTTGTCCATCGTGCCGTGGGCGAGCAGCAGGTGGCCCTTGAGGTTCTTGGCCATCGACTGATTGGCTTCCTGCTCGTAGTTGTCGACGCCGTCGGCGCCGCGCGTGAGCAGGCCCTGGTAGCGCTCACCCCAGTCGTCTTCGTACTGGCGCTGGTCGTGGTTGCCCGACTCCGCGATGCCGACCTTGAAGAAATCGGGATAGCGGAACATGGCGTCGGCGGTGATGAAGCCGCCTCCCGAGTGGCCCCACATCGCGGCCCGGTCGATGTCGATCCAGGAGTACTCCTTCGCGAGGTTCTTCATCGCGGCGACCTGGTCGGGGATCGTGTTGTCGCGACCCATGGCGCCGTAGTACGCGTCGTGGAACGACTTCGAGCGGCCCGGCGTGCCGCGGCCGTCGATCGACACGACGATGAAGCCCAGTTCGGCGAGCGCTTGCTTGTCGCCGCGCGCCGGCGAGAACGAGCGCGCCCCCACGCTGCCGCTCTGCGGGCCGGGATACGCGTTGTTGATGATCGGATACTTCTTGCTCGGATCGAAGCGCGTGGGGCGGAAGAGCTGTCCATAGAGGTCGGTCTTGCCGTCAGCGGCCTTGACCTTGATGCGCATGGGCGGCTTCCACCCCGTCGCGACGAGCTTCGAGACGTCCGCCTTCTCCAGCGGCATCACCAGTGCGCCGGTGTTCGCGTCGCGCAGCGCCACGACCGGCGGCACGTCGGCCTGCGAGTACGTATCGACGAGATACTTGCCGCTCGGCGAAAGCTGGATCGAGTGATCGCCGTCGTCGGGTGTGAGCGAGACCTGTTGGCCGCCGTCGATGCCGATTTTGTAATAATGCGCGTAGTACGGATCCTGTCCCTTCTCGCGGCCGTTCGCCGCGTACCAGATCGTGCGGGTCTGCGGATCGATGCGCGTGATCTGCGTGACCGGGCCTTCGCCCGTCGTGATCTGCCGCTTCATCTGGCCGGTGTTCAGGTCGTAGAGGTAGAGCTGACCCCAGTCGTCGCGCTGCGAGTACCAGATCACTTCGTTGGTCGGCCAGAGCATGCGCCAGCCGGTGCGCGACTCGAAGTGCGTGGGCACCTTCTCCTCGAACACCTGGCGGACGGCGCCGGTCGCCGCGTCGGCGACGCGGAACGTCACGACCTTGTGGTCACGGCTCGTCGAGACGATCGCCAGCTTCGATGCGTCGGGACTCCAGTTGTAGTCGGCCATCGTGATGTTGTCGCCGATCGAGCCGCGGTGATACTGCGGCTCCAACTGGAGGCGCGTGACCTTCGCGTCGGCGACGTCGATGATCACGTGATGCAGCATCTGCACGACGGAGTCGCCGGGCAGCGGATACTTCCACGCCTTGAGCTCCGGGTGCCCGACCTTCGTCTCCACGAGGTACATGTCGCCGACGTTGCGCTCGTCCTGCTGCGCGGTCGCGATCTTCCTGGAGTCGGGCGACCAGAGCAGGATGGCACGATCGCTCGTCGCCCAGCCGGCGTTGTCGGTGGCGTAGCCGAAATCCTTCACGCCGTCGCGCGTGAGCTGTCGTTCCTGGCCGGTGGCGACGTCGCGCACCCACAGGTTGTAGTCGCGGATGAAGGCGGCCTTGGTGCCGTCGGGCGACGTCACCGCGTTGCCCGCGGCGCCCCCGCGGCCTCCACCGCCGCCGCGGCCACCACGCCCGCCGCGTCCACCAGCGGGCTCGGCGTTCGCTGGAACACCCGGGCAGTTGGAGAGCGTCGCGTTACACACCGTCCGGGCCTTGGTCGCCGGGTCGACGAGGACGACCGTCTCGTTGTTCGCCCCCGTGCGATACCAGAAGCGATCATCCGGCAGCCAGTTGGCGGCGACGTTTCCGCCCACGACTAGACCATTGAGCGAGGGGGCGAGCATTTTCACCGCGCGATCGTAGTCGGCGACGGTGAGCCGCCGCGTCGGCTGCTGCGCGGCGAGGGGAACGGTGGGCGCCAGAGCGGCCACCGTCGCGAGAGAGAGGACGAGTCGCTTCACGGGAACTGGTGTAGGAAGTGGTTCGACGACGCGAGCCTGCAGACCTACCTTGGCGCGTCGGTCTCAAATTGCCGGTGAAACCCGGTCCGTGCAATCAGTCCGGACCGCGGTTCCGCGTTTACATTGCAAATACCCACCATGGAACACACAACCGCCGTCATCGCGACACTCGCCGCCGCGCTCGGCGCGGCGTTCCTCCTCGGCCTCGTCGCCACACGCTTCCGCTTCCCGCCCATCGTCGGCTATCTGGTCGCCGGCGTGGCGGTGGGCCCGTTCACGCCCGGCTACGTCGCCGATTCCGGTCTCTCGCAGTTGAGTGAGATCGGCGTCATCCTGCTGATGTTCGGCGTGGGGCTCCACTTTTCGTTCCGCGACCTGCTCGCGGTGAAAGGCGTGGTGCTCCCCGGCGCCATCACTCTGACCTCGCTGACCACCGCGCTCGGCGCGACGCTCGGGCACTGGTGGGGCTGGGGTTGGGGAGGCGGCGTGGTGCTCGGTCTGTCGCTCGGCGTGGCCAGTACCGTCGCGCTGCTGAAGGGCCTCGAGGGGCACGATCGCCTCGACTCGCCGGAAGGCCGCCTCGCTGTCGGCTGGCTGGTCGTCGAAGACCTGCTCATGGTCCTCGCGCTGGTGCTGCTGCCCGCGCTGGCTCCGATGCTCGGTTCGACGACCGCGTCGGGCAGTACGAGTCTGCTCGTGCCAATCCTGGTCGCCGTCGGGAAGGTCGCGACGTTCGTCGCGCTGATGATGTTCGTCGGCGCGCGGTTCGTGCCCTGGCTGCTCCAGCGAGTGTCGCGCACCGGATCGCGCGAGCTCTTCACGCTCGCGGTGCTCGTGACGGCGCTGGGCGTCGGAACGCTGGCCGCCGAGGTGTTCGGGGTGTCGTTCGCGCTGGGTGCGTTCTTCGCCGGCGCCGTGATCAGCGAATCCGAGCTGGCCAGCAAGGCCGCGGCCGACGCGCTCCCCATGCAGGACGCGTTCTCCGTGCTGTTCTTCGTGTCGGTCGGCATGCTATTCGACCCCGCGACCGTTCTGGCGCAGTGGACCCGTGTGCTCGCGGTCATCGCGGTCATCGTCGTATGGAAGAGCGTCGCGGCGTTCACGCTGCTGCGCGTACTCGGCCAGAAGAAGCGCAGCGCGATGCTCATCGGCGGCGCGCTCGGCCAGATCGGTGAGTTCTCGTTCATCGTCGCCGGGCTCGGCATCACCCTGGGCCTTGCGACCCGTGAGCTGCAGGCCGTCGTGGTTGCGGGCGCGATCATCGCGATCATGCTCAACGCGCCGATCATGTCGGCCGTCGTGCGGATCACGCAGCGCACCAGCGAGAAGCCGAAAGCCGAGCCGGTCGCGTCGGTGTCGACGGATGACGCCACCGACCTCACGGGCCACGTCATTCTGGTCGGGCACGGCCGCGTCGGGAGCACCGTGGCTGAGGCGTTGATTCGGGCGCGCGCACGCCACGTCGTCGTGGAAGAACAGGAGCGGGTCGTCGCGGGACTGCGTCTTCGCGGCGAACGCGCGGTGCTCGGAGACGCCACGCGGCGCGAGGTGCTGGACCGCGCGGGAATCGCCGGCGCACGCCTGATCATCATCACGGCACCCGAGCCGTTCCGTGCGCGCCGGGTGGTCGAGGTGGCGCGCGAGGCAAACCCGACGATCGCCGCCGCGGTCCGCACCCACAGCGCGGCCGAGCAGGCGTACTTCGAGAAGCATCTCGCGGTGTCTGGCGCGCCGGGGCGCGCGGTCTACGCCGAGCGCGAGGCGGCGCTCAGCCTCGCGCACTACGCGCTGTTGGCGATCGGCAGAACTGACGACGACGCCGATCGTCTGCTCGCCCAGATGCGCGGCGAGGTCACCGCGCCCACCGAGACCTTCTCGGCGCTGGCGACGCGCGAAGTGAAGGCGGTGCTCAAGCCGTCGGCGTAAGCGTCAGCGGAAGGTCGCGAGGACGGGCGTCAGAGTCCCGCCGCCCGTCCTCGCGACGATCATCGAACGATTGCCGCCGGGACGTTATGGCTCGCGCGGGGGCGGAGCCGACGCCGCCTTGCGAAGGAGCCAGCCGTAGAGCCAGACGATGACGCCCACGAACGCCGCCAGTCCGAGCCATGGCGCCAGCGCGAAATCTTCCGGCACGAGGGCGATCGGTGCGTCCTTGGAGAGGCCGACGATGAGCCCCGCATTGAGCACGCCCCACAGACTCTCGCCGACGATCAGCCCCGACGCCACGAGAGTGCCGAGCCGCTCCGCGCGTTCGGGGTTCGGCGACGTCGCGCGCACGCGCCCCTCGTACCAGTGCGAGAGAAGCGCGCCGATGACGACGGCGAAGGTCGCCGACATCGGCAAATAGATGCCGATGCCCACGGCGAGCGGCGGAATGCGCACCTTGCCCGCCGCGGCGAGCGCCGCGTCCAGGAGAATGAGGCCGACACCGACGACGGCGCCGATGCCGATCATCGTCCACTCGAGATGCCCGCCGATCACACCCTGGGCGAGCGCCGAGATGAGCGTCGCCTGCGGCGCGGGCAACGGATTCGGCGCGAGCACGCCCACATTCGCCGCGCCGGCGAAGCCGTATGCCTTCGCCAGCAGGTTGAGAACGAACGGCACCACCGCCGCACCGGCGCCCACGCCGACGATCAGCGCGATCTGCTGGCGCATCGGCGACGCGCCGACGAGTTGCCCGGTTTTGAGATCCTGCAAGTTGTCGTTCGAGATCGTCGCGCACGCGAAGACGATCGACGTCACGAACAGCGCGCACGCGACCAGCGCCGGCCGCGTGTCGCTCGTCTGCGGAAAGGCGATCGCGAGCATCGACGCGCAAAGGACGATGGACAGGATGCCGACGCCTGAGATCGGGCTGTTCGACGATCCGATGAGCCCCGCCATGTAGCCGCACACGCCGGCGACGAGAAAGCCGACGATGAGCACGAACGGCACCGCGAGCGCGGTCATCCTCGTCGCGCCGGCCGCGACCGGTGTCGACGCCGTGAAGCCAAAGACGATGACGCCGGCCACGATCAGGCACGCGATCGTCAGCACGATGATCCATCCCGGCGAGAGATCGCGATCGCTGTCGTCGACCGCGACGGCCGCCGCCCGCGAGGCCGAGAGCGTCGTCACCAGGCCGCCCATGACCGGTTTCGCGAGCTTCGCCAGCGTGTAGATCGCCGCCACGCCGATCGCCCCCGCGCCGATGAAGCGCACTTCGGTGCGCCACACGTCCATCGTGTGCGTCGCCAGTGAAACCCCGGCGGCGGCCGGCTGCATCGCCGTGAGGATCGGGACGGCGAACACCCACGCGATGATCAGGCCGGTGAACATCGCCATGCCGACCGAGAGGCCGACGAGGTGTCCCGCGCCGAGCAGCGCGAGCGACCACGCGACGTTGTATCCGGTCGACGCCGTCGCCCCGAGCTTGATGAACCCGGCCACCTCGGTGGCGGCGACGCGCGTCGCACCGACGATCGCGAGTCCGGCCGACGCGATCGAGCCGAGGATGACGGCGGTGAGCCCCTGCTTCGCCTCGCCGGTGTCGTCGGTCGTTTCGCCGCGCGTCCCCGACCCGACCTTCAGCACTTCCGCCGCGGCGACGCCTTCGGGATACGGAAGATCGGAGGTGGTGACGAGAGCGCGTCGCAGCGGAATCGTGAACAGCACGCCCAGTACGCCGCCGCTCAGACAGATGAGAAACGACTGCCAGAAGGGAAAGCCGGTCCACCATCCGACGATGACGAGTCCGGGCAGCACGAAGATGATCGACGAGAGCGTGCCCGCCGCGGACGCGACGGTCTGCACGATGTTGTTCTCGAGAATCGACGCGTCGCGAAACGCCGAGAGCACGGCCATGGAGATGACGGCCGCCGGAATCGACGACGCGAATGTCAGCCCGACCTTGAGTCCGAGGTAAACGTTCGCGGCGGTGAAGACGGTCGTGAGCAGCGCGCCCAGGATGAGGGCGCGCAGCGTGAGCTCTTTGGGTTTCATGCGCGCAATTCTACACGATGCGCGACAGAAGCGTAGCCCGGCCGAGCGATCACTTCACGAGCGATCCTCAGACGACTGCCTTCGCCGCGGCTCGTCCCGCTATCCGGCCGCTGAACAGACAGCCGCCGAGAAAGGTGCCCTCGAGCGCGCGGTAGCCGTGCATGCCGCCGCCGCCGAACCCGGCGACCTCGCCAGCGGCGTACAATCCCGGGATCGCCGCGCCGCCGACACCACGGACGCGCGCATCGAGATCGGTCTCCAGACCGCCGAGCGACTTGCGCGTGAGAACGTTGAGTCGAACTGCGATGAGCGGCCCGTCCGCTGGATCGAGAATGGGTGCGGGCTTCGCGACGCGGACCAGTCGCTCGCTCAGCAGCGCACGCGCGTTGCGCGCGATGGCGATCTGCGGATCCTTGGTCGCCACGTTCCACACCTGAACGTCGCGGTCGCGCACGGCCCGCTCCACGGTCGCGTAGTCCACCGCGTCGTCGCCAACCAGCGCGTTCATTCCGTCGACGAGCTCGCGAAGCGACCGCCGGACGACGAAGTCCTCGCCGCGATCCATGAACGCCTGCACCGGCGCCTGCACCGCTCGGCCGACGCGGCGGAGCGTCAACCGCAGACTCCTGCCGGTGAGATCCGGATTCTGCTCGCTCCCCGACAGCGCGAACTCCTTCTTGATGATCGCGCGATCGAGCAGAAACCAGGTGTGCGAATAGCCGCGCGTCGTGCAGTGGTGGAGGGTGCCAAGCGTGTCCGCGCCGGGGATGTTCGGAAACGGAAGCCGCTCTCCGACCGGGTCCAGCCACAGACTGCTCGGGCCGGGAAGAATGCGGATTCCGTGGTTCGGCCAGATGGGATTCCAGTTTCGCACGCCCTCGGTGTAGTGCCACATCCGGTCGGGGTTGATGACGCGTGCGCCGCCGCCCATGAGCGTTTGCTGAAGTCTGCCGTCGACGTATTCGGGTACGCCAGTCACCATGAATGCGGGCGGTTCCCCCAATCGATCGACCGGCCAGTGGCGCCGCACCAGCTCCTGATTGCCGCCGATCCCTCCCGACGTGACGATCACCGCCTGCGCGCCGTGCGCGAAGCTGCCGGCGACGACACGCGAGGTCCGCTCGCCGCGCGCCGCATTCGACGGCTCCAGCACATCACCCTCGACCCCGACGACCACGCCGGCGCGAAACACCACGTCGCGGACGCGATGGCGAAAGCCGAATTGCACTCGCCCTCGCCGCACGTGCTCGCGAACGCGTCGCACGAACGGCTCGAGAACTCCCGGTCCGGTGCCCCACGTGACATGAAAGCGCGGCACACTGTTCCCCGGACCGCTCGCGCCAGCGGCGCCACGCTCGGCCCATCCGACGGCGGGAAACCAGCGCATCCCCTGCGCGTGCAGCCACGCGCGCTTCTCGCCCGCCGCGAACTCGAGGTATGCATCCGCCCAGCGGCGCGGCCATTCATCCTCCGCGCGATCGAAGCCCGCGGTATTCATCCAATCGCGCCGGGCGAGATCGATCGAATCCCGAATGCCCGATCGCCGCTGCTCCGGGGAGTCGACGAAGAACAGACCGCCAAGCGACCAGAAGGCCTGGCCGCCGAGAGTCTGCTCCGGCTCCTGGTCGACCACGAGAACCGCTCGGCCGGCATCCGCCGCTTCGACAGCCGCGACGATGCCCGCCAGCCCCGCTCCCACGACGACGATGTCGCTGTCGTGCCCTTCGCGCCGAGTCATTGAAGCCACACGTCCCCGCGAGTACTGTCAATGAACATTGCAGAACGACGCCCGCCTCTCGCAACTGAACGCGATGCTGTTTCGCTCACACGCCCTGCACGCGACGTTCGCGCTGGCCCTTGCCGGTCTCGTCCCGCCCGTGCTGGTCGCGCAGACGACCGCCGCGCCGCCGCCGGCCGCGCAGAACCCGTCCCCGATGGTGGAGTTCACCCGCCGGCACGAACGGCTCGTCGAGCGGCCACTGGGGGGCCTGACGCGTACGTTCACCGGGCCCGCCGACAAGCCGGTCGACCTCTGGATTCCCGATCGCGTTCGTGGCCGCGCCGACTTCGACGTCGTCATCCACTTTCTCGGCGCCGCGTGGCTGCCCGAGCAGGCGGTCGCCGCACTCGGCACCCCGACCGTCGCGGCGGTGGTCAACCTGGGCGCCGGGTCAGGCATCTACGATCGCTCGTTCACCGATCCTCAAGTCTTCGATACGCTGCTCACACGCATCGCGCGCGAGGTCGGCTCGGCGGTCGGCGGCTCGCCGCGGATCGGGCGCGTCACGCTGTCCGGCTTCTCGGCGGGCCATGGCGCCGTGCGGGCGATTCTCCGGCAGCCGCGACACTTCGAGCGCGTCGCCGCGGTACTGCTGCTGGACGGCATGCACACGTCGTACGTGCCTGAAGGCGTGGTCGTCGAGAAGGGTGGTACGCTCGACAGCACGAACCTCGTTGCGTTCGAGGCGTTCGCTCGAGCGGCGATGCGCGGCGACAAACGCTTCCTCGTCACACACTCCGAGATCTTTCCCGGCACCTTCGCGAGCACGACCGAAACGGCCGACTGGCTTCTCCAGGCGTTGGGGCTGAAGCGCACGCCAGTGCTCGAGTGGGGACCGCGCGGCATGCAGCAGTTGAGTGAGGTGAGGTCCGGCCGCTTCGAGCTGCGCGGCTACGCGGGCAATACCGCGCCCGACCACATCGACCAGTTCCAGGCGATGCCGGAGCTGCTCTCGACGCTGCTGCGCTGACTCGATGCGCCGCCTCGACGACACCTTTCTTCCCTCCGCCACCGACCTCGCGCACTTCCTCGGCTGTCGCCATCGCACAGCGCTCGAGATGGAAGCCGCGGCGGGCACGCGGAAGCGGCCGCACTTCGACGACCCGATCCTCGAGCTGCTCTTCCAGCGCGGCACGGAGCACGAGAAGGCGCATGTCGCGTCGCTCGTCGCCGCGGGTAAGAACGTCGTCGATCTCGCCCACATCGTTCATGCGGACGCACTCGTCGCCGCGACGTCGGACGCGATGCGCGCCGGGGTGGACGTCATCGTACAGGGCGCACTGCGCAGCGGCATCTGGTACGGCAAGCCTGATCTCCTGCAGCGCGTCGAGCAGAAGAGCGCGCTCGGCGACTGGCGGTATGAAGTCGCCGACACGAAGCTTGCGCTCGAGACGCGCGCCGGAACGATCCTGCAGCTCAGCCTCTATTCGGCGATGCTCGCCGACGCGCAGGGCGCGGTGCCGGAGTTCTTTCACGTCGTCACGCCGGATCCAGTCCAGCCGAGCCACCCCTATCGCGTGGACGACTATGCCGCGTACTTCCGCCTGGTCCGCGACGCGATGTCCGACACCCTGCGGCGGACGGCCGACTCGATCGCAGCGGACAATTATCCCGAGCCGGTCGACCTCTGCGACATCTGCACATGGTCGGCGACGTGCCGGGAGCGGCGACGCGCGGATGACCATCTGAGCCTCGTCGCCGGCATCACGCGCACCCAGCGTCGGGAGCTCGCGGCACGCGGGATGGAGACGCTCGCGTCGCTGGCGGGCCTCGCACTGCCGCTTCCGTTCAGACCGGAGCGCGGGTCGCGCGCGTCGTATGAACGAGTGCGCGAGCAGGCGCGACTCCAGCTCGCGGCGCGAGAATGCGAGACGCCGCCCTTCGAGCTGCGCGACATCGAATCAGGGCAAGGCCTCTGCCTTCTGCCCGAACCGTCCCCGGGCGACGTCTTTCTCGACCTCGAGGGCGATCACCTCGGCGTCGAGGGCGGGCGGGAGTATCTCTTCGGCCTCGTGACGGTCGACGACGACGCGGAACCGCGGTATGAGGAGTTCTGGGCGTCGAACGACGTCGAGGAGCGCCGCGCGTTCGAGACCGTGATGGATCGCATCGCCGACCGAATCGCGACGTACCCGGACATGCACGTGTACCACTATGCGCCGTACGAGGTCACGGCGTTTCGCCGTCTGATGGGGCGATATGCTACCCGCGAGGACGCCGTCGACGCGATGCTGCGCGCGGGCCGGTTCGTCGACCTCTACGGCGTCGTTCGCCAGGCGCTGCGCGCCGGCATCGAGCGGTACTCGATCAAGAATCTCGAGATCCTTTACGGCTACGTCCGCAACGTCGACCTGGCCGACGCGAGCCGCAATCTGCGTCGCTTCGAGTACGCGCTCGCCATTGGCGCGCTCGATCGTCTGCCGGACGAAGTGAAGCGCACCGTGGCGCGATACAACCGCGACGACTGTCTCTCGACACTGCGGCTTCGCGACTGGCTCGAGGGCGTGCGGCGGGACGCGATCGCGGCGGGCCACGACATTCCGCGTCCGACGCTCGCGACCGGCGAGCCCTCCGCGCAGCTCAGCGAGAAACAGGCGCGTGTCGAAGCGCTGCGGCAGCAATTGCTCGACGGTCGTGAAGACACTCCGCGGCCCGGCACCGTCGAGCACGCTCGCTTCCTGCTCGCCTATCTGCTCGACTTTCACCGGCGCGAGTCCAAGGCGGCCTGGGCGCGCTTCTTTCAGCGTTGTGTGGCGAGCGACGATGAACTGCTCGACGACGCGGAGGCGGTCGCGGAGCTCGAGTTCGTGGAGCGCGTCGAGACGGTGCTCGGCCCACGCACGAGGCGACCCACGGGAAAGGTCATCGACCGCTACACCTATCCCGAGCAGGAAATGGAAGTTCGAGCGCGCTCGAAGTTGGTCGGTCGCGATCAATTGACGCTCGGCGAGGTCGTTGCGGTCGACCGCATCGCGCGCACGATCGACCTCGAAAAGACCAGAGCCGCGGCGGAGCGTCATCCGCGCGCCGTGTTCGTGCACGACGTGGTTCCCAACGCGCCGCTGGAGGCTGCGCTCGAGCGCGTCGCAACCTCCATCGTGAGCGGCGGGGTGGGACTCGAGGGCGCGAACGACATCGTCCGCACACTGCTCCTCCGCGAACCACCTCGCGTCTCGAGAGGTACATTCGATCCGCCTCCGAACGCAGACATTTCCGCCTTTGCGATCGACGTCGTCAACCGGCTCGATCGCACCGTGCTGGCCATTCAGGGGCCGCCGGGGTCGGGAAAGACCTACACTGGCGCGCGGATGATCCTCGCGCTCGTCGCCGCCGGCAAACGCGTCGGCGTCTCGGGGCCGAGTCACAAGGTCATTACCAATTTGCTCATTGCGGTGGCCGAGGCCGCGGCCGAGAAGGGCATGACTGTGCGACTCGGCCAGAAGCCGGGCGCCGAGGATCCGCTTCCCGATTCGATCGTCACGCTCGGCAACGACAGCGCTCGGGACGCTCTCGCCGAGCGAAGTCTGGACGTCGTAGGCGGCACGGCCTGGATGTGGGCGCGCCCCGACATGGCCGCGTCGGTGGACGTCCTCTTCGTCGACGAGGCGGGCCAGGTGTCGCTCGCGAACGCGATCGCCATCGCCGATGCCACGAGCAGCATGGTGCTGCTCGGCGACCCGCAGCAGCTCGATTCGCCGCTGCAGGGCAGCCACCCCGACGGCGTCGAGGCATCGGCGCTGCAGCATCTGCTCGGCGCGCATCCCACGCTGCCGCCCGACCGCGGGATCTTCTTTCCCGTCACGTGGCGCCTCGCGCCGGCGGTGTGCCGGTTCACGTCCGAGCTGTTCTACGAATCGCGTCTGGTGCCGAAGGACGGTCTCGATGCGCAGATCGTCGAGGGCACCGGTGCGGTCGACGGCTGCGGGCTCTGGTTCGTCGACGTGCCGCACGACGGGAACACCAGCGCGTCCGATGAGGAGGTGGACGTCGTCGCGTCGCTCCTGAACGATCTCACTCGAGACGAAGCGCGTTGGACCACGCGCGACGGGACGCGTCTGCCGATCACGCTCGACGATGTGCTGATCGTTTCGCCGTTCAACGCGCAGGTGAGCCGTCTCATCGAGCGGTTGCCCGCCGGCGCGCGCGTCGGAACCGTCGACAAGTTTCAGGGCCAGCAGGCGCCGGTCGTCATCTACAGCATGGCGACATCGCGTCCCGAAGACGCCCCGCGCGGCATGGAATTTCTCTACAGTCCGAACCGCATCAACGTGGCGACGTCGCGCGCCCGATGCGCCGTGATCGTCGTCGCGAGCCCGCGACTCTACGAGCCGGATTGCCGAGCGCCGCGCCAGATGCAGCTCGCGAATCTGCTCTGCCGGTACCGTGAGCTCGGCCGCGCACTCGCGGTGCCGTCTGCCGCACTGACCTCGATCTGAAAGCGCGGCGCGCGGGAATCGAATCCCGCGCGCCGGCGTTCATCGGTCGATCGCCTTCATGTTCGCGGCCGCGTAGCGCTCGCCGGCAATCTCCGACGACGGCATCGCTGCCTGAAGCTCGCGCAAGTCGTCTTCACTCAGCGACAGGTCCGCCGCCGCGGCATTCTCCTCGAGATACTTCCGGCGCTTCGTCCCCGGAATCGGCACGATGTCCAGCCCCTGGGCCATGACCCACGCCAGAGCGAGCTGCCCCGCCGTGACGCCACGCGCGTCGGCGATCGCACGAACGCGGTCGACCAGCACCCGATTCTTCTCGAAGTTCTCAGCGGCAAAGCGCGGATAGCGCGCACTGCGCGCGTCCTTGGGGCCGAGCTTCGACGGATCTTCGATGCGGCCCGTCAGAAACCCACGCCCCAGCGGGCTGTACGCCACGAACCCGATGCCGAGCGCGCGCACCGTGGGCAGGATCTCGGTTTCCACGTGGCGCTCCCAGAGCGAATACTCGGTCTGGAGCGCGGTGATCGGGTGCACCGCGTGCGCACGCCGGATCGTCGCCGGCGAGGCCTCCGAGAGGCCGATGAAGCGCACCTTCCCCGCTGCGACCAGCTCGCCCATGGCGCCGACGGTGTCCTCGATGGGCACGTTCGGGTCGACGCGGTGCTGGTAGTAGAGATCGACGTACTCGACGCCGAGCCGGGCGAGCGACGCGTCGCAGGCGGCCTTCACGTACTCCGGACGGCCGTCGATACCGGAGATCGCCTCGCCCTTGCGGCGGACGTTGCCGAACTTGGTCGCGAGAAACACTTCATCGCGGCGCGCGGCGATGGCCTTGCCGACCAGCACCTCGTTGTCGCCGACGCCATAGACGTCGGCCGTATCGAGAAACGTGACGCCGAGGTCGAGCGCACGATGGATCGTCGCGATCGACTCGGCGTCGTCAGGCTCGCCGTAGAACTCGCTCATGCCCATGCAGCCGAGCCCCATGCGGGACACGACCGCGCCTTGCGAGCCGAGTTGGATTCTGTCCATGCCGGAGCACCGGTTGAGGGATCACGAATCCTACTCGGCTACCGCAAGGTCAGGGCACGGAACCCGCCGTTCCCGCCGCCGTCACGCCCGCCGTCACGTCGATGGCGTTCTTCCGGAGATAGGGGACGCCTTCCGTCAACCACTGCGGCGCCGGCGCACCCTTGAGGTAGTGATCAAAGAACTGGAAATAGCGCACCGTGAGGTCTCGACGGTTTGCCACGCCGCGCAAGCCATGGCCCTCGCCGGGATACGCCAGCAGCACCGCGTTCTTGCCGTTGTAGCGCAGCGCGTTGTAGAAGCCGAGGCCGTTCTGGAAGGCGACGGTCGGGTCGGCGGTGCCGTGCATGATCAGGAACGGCGCCGTCACTTCCGGAACGTGCGTCAACGCGGACTCGAACATGTACACGTCCGGCTTCTCCCAGGGTGAGAAGCCCCAGCGCCCCTGGCCGTAGAGGTAGTAGTCGTTGCCGTTCGCGCCACTGCCGCCGGGCACCTGGTACGCCCAGCCCCAGTTCTGGCTGAAGTCCTGATAGAGATCCGTCACGCCCGCGCCCATCCCGACCGCCGCGAACAGCCGCGACCGCGTGCCGATGAACGCCGCGCCCTCGCCGCCGTAACTGTGACCGTTGATGCCGATCTTCGCCGGGTCGACGTATCCCATCGAGATCACCTTCTTCACCGCCGCCTCGACCGCGTTCAGCATGTCGGAGTGCGACGACCCGGTGTGGAAGTAGATGTCCGGGAGCATCGTGATGTAGCCGTCGCTCACCGCCTGGATCGGCGACGACCCCATCCCCGTCAGATACGACGGCGCCGAATAGCGGTTCAGATTCTGTGAATTCTTCTCGTAGAAATTCACGAGCATCGGCCGCTTCTCGCCGGGCTTGTAGTCGTCCGGAATGGCGAGGATGCCCTGGAGCTTGTGGCCGTCCCTGTCCTTGAAGTCGAACAGGATCCGATGGCCCCAGTTGTACTCGGCCTGCTGCGGGTTGGCGTCGCTGATCTTCTTCGCGCTCTTGAAGTCGGCGCCCGACACGCGGAGATCGGGGAACTCGACGAACGTCTGCCGGGTGAAGAGATAGCGATCCGCCTTCGTGGCCTTCACCGGCGTGCTGTACGCTGCGTCGTCGTAGACGATCTCGCGAATCTGCCCGTTTTCCAGCACGGAGAAGCCGGCCTTCTTCGTCCACTCGCCATAGGTCGAGAGCGTGATCGGCTTCGAGAGATCGATCTTGTTCGCACGCCCGCCTCGCCCGCCGCCGAATCCACCCGGGGCCGGCGCCGGCGCCGACGTGTCGGGCTCGATGGCGGCGTAGCGATAGCGAATCTCGCTCTTCGATCCAGCTCCCTTCGTGAGGCTCACCGCGGCCGATCCGTCGAACGGAACGAAGTAGAGGTCGTAGTCGTGATCAGCGACGAAGCCCTTGCCATCGGTGGTGTAGCCCTCGAGGCCGAACGGCGGCTTGGGGCCGGGGTGGTCATCCCGCGTGTCGATGAAGCTCACCTTCGCGTCGCCGCCGAGCGCCCTCGTCGTGCCGGCGTCGAGATCGTACGCCTGATACTTGTTGTTCTTCCAGTAGATGAACTGGCCGCCGTCGGGCGAGATGCCGATCACGTGCTGCCCGATGAGCTGTGCCTTCTCGATCAGCGTGCGCTCGCCAGTGGTCGTGTTCACCCGATAGATGTCCGCCGCCGGCCGCTTGTAGTCGGAGATGTACTGACGCGTGTCGCGGCCGACCGCCCAGCGGCCGTCCTGGCCGACCTCGACGTCGCGCATCGTGCTGTCCGCGAGGCGGACGAATCGCGATGCACCCACGTCGAACGCCTCGCGGTAGGTGAAGTTCCGATCGGCGTCGGCACGCGTCATCTGCACCGACTGGATGCGGTCGTCCTTCGTGTTCCAGATATCCACGTCCGCGACTTCATCGGTGCTCTTGCGACGCGCGGTGTCGGGAGCGGGAACCTGCTCCTTCATCCCGAAGAAGACGCGCTTGCCGTCGCCGCTCCAATCGAGCGCCGCGCGATCGCTGACCACGAACCCTTTCGGGAAACCGGTCGCGGTCGCGGGATTCAGCCTGGCCACGACCGGTTCGGGCGACTCGATCGCGGCCTTCACGTTCGGGTACACCACCAGCATGTTGTCGCGCTCGCGCATCCTCTCGACGTCGACGCCCTTGAGCACGGCGAGGCCGCTCCCCGCGTCGTTCCACGTGAGACGGCTGTAGACGCGCGCATCGTTGTCGATCGGCGTGACGCGCCCGCTCTTGAGATCGATGACGAACAGACCGTTGCCGTCGCGCGGTGTCGCTTCGACCGTGTAGGCGAGCAGATCACCGCCGCGATTGAACGCGATCTCACTGACCGATCCGAGGAGTTGGTCGCGGCCGTTGGTGAGATCGTGAAGGATCACGTCCGCGCCACGGGGTGCTGCGTCGGCACCGGCACCATTCGCGCCACCCGCCGGCGCAGCGCCGCCACCAGGCGCGCCACCGCGACCCGCCGCGTTCGCGGGCGTCGGCGGCCGACGCCGCAACACGATGTGGCTCGAGTTCGACGCGAAGGTGAACGACTGCATGTCCTGCCACGATTGCACGGCGCCGGTGGCGAGATTGCGCAGCTCCACGCGACGCGGCGGCGCAGGCGGACCGCCGCGCCCCTGGCCGTTCTGCCCCGCGGCGCCGGTGTCGCCGGCCGGCGCCGCACCGGCGCCGCCGCGGCCACCTCGGCCGCCCGCATTCGGCTCGACCTGATACGCGATCCACCGCGCGTCCGACGAGAACGCGGGCTGCGACGCATCGGCGACGGTGATCTCCTGATCCGTGTCCAGCCGCCGGAGATGCAGCACCGGCTTCGATTGCGCCGTCGGCGTGTTGGTCTGCGCGAGTACGTACGCCACCCAGAGCCCGTCGCTGGAGATCGACGGCGTGTTGATGCTGCGCCACTTCGTGTAGTCGTCGACGGTCATCGCTCGCTTCGCGCTCTGGGCATGAAGTGACGATGACGTGGCGACGAGCGTGAAGCCAAGCGCGGAAAGGAGGGAGATTCGGCGCGATATCATATGGAGGTCCACCGGAGGAGTGCCGAGCGGGGAAGCGATCAACGTTACCGTCTGTCGCGGCGGGGCGCGAGACAGGCTCGCAGTGGGGCAGCAGCCGGCGGTGTCCGAATCCGAACACCAGCTTCCGACTGCGGACAGACGCCCACCCGTCGGCTCGCGCCGCAGATCCCCTAAGTCGTTGCGGCGACTCGGTGTAGGTTTTCCGGGCGGCGGAACGAAGCGTGCCCTGGCCAACGTGGCACTCCCTCGCTCTCTCTCCGAGCCATCGATGAACGCGTTTGCCCTCGATCTGCGCTACTCGCTCCGCGCGCTGCGCAAGAATCCCGGCTTCACCATCGTCGCGGTCTGCACGCTCGCGATCGCGATCGCGGCGACGACCACCATCTTCGCGGTGGTCGACGCCACCATCATTCGGCCGCTGCCGTTTCCCGAGGCGCATCGGCTCGTGCAGATCCACGAGACCACGCCGCAGGGGTCCGACTTCTCGGCGTCCGAACCCGATTTCCTCGACTTCAGTGCCGCCCGCTCACTCGAGAGTCTCGGCGCGTTTCGCCCGGTCGAGCTGGCGCTCACCAGCGACGGCGACCCGCGCCAGCTTCGCGCGATCGCCGCGAGTCGTACGCTCCTGCCGGTGCTCGGAGTGCGCGCGGCGATCGGACGGAACTTCGCCGAGGCGGAGGACGTGGCGGGACAGCCGTCGAACGTCGCGCTCTTGAGCGACGCGTTCTGGCGCTCGCGCTTCCAGGCCGATTCGTCCATCGTCGGGCGGGCGATCGACCTCAATGGCCGTCGCACCACGGTCGTTGGCGTGCTCCCCGCCACGCTGCGCTTTCCCGACGCCGACATCATCGTTCCGCTGCGTGCGGATCCGTCGTCGCGGCGCGGCGACCACTGGCTCACGCTCGTCGGCCGGCTGCGCGCGAACGCGACACTCGCCTCATTACACGCGGACCTCGACGTGATCACGCGCCGCATTGCGACGACGAACGCCGAGAGCAAGGGCTGGGGTACGCGGTCCGAGCCGCTCTTCGAGGCGCTCGTGGATCGCAATTTCCGGCTGGGCGGATGGGTGATGCTCGCCGCGACCGGACTGCTTCTTCTTCTTGGCTGCGCGAACGTCGCGAACCTCCTGCTCGCGCGCGCGACCGCCCGCCAGGCCGAGATGGGCGTGCGCGCGGCGATGGGCGCGGGACGCCAACGGCTGATCGGACACTGGCTCACCGAGAGCGCGCTGATCGTGACGTTGGCTTCGGTGATCGGCGTGCTCGGCGCATCGTGGGCGACATCGGCGATCCACGCGTTCGGCGCCGGGCGCATTCCGCGCCTCGAGGAAGTCACGGTCGACGGACGCGTCGTCGCCGTCGCGGTGCTGCTCGGCGTGATCACGACGTTGGCCTGCGGGTTGATCCCGGCATTGCGCGCATCGCGCGTCGATCCGGCCGCGGTGCTCGGCGAAGGAGCGCGCAGTGGGCCATCGCGACGGCAGCGCGGGCTTCGCAACGCGCTGGTCGTCGTGCAGCTCACCCTGTCGGTGATGCTGTTGGTCGGCGCCGGGCTGTTGCTGCGCACGTTCGCGGCGCTGTCCAGCGCGGACGTGGGCTTCGACGCCGCTCGCGTCCTCGCGGTGAAGGTCAATCTGCCGGTTCAGCGCTACGACGAAGCCCAGCAATCGATCTTCTACATCCGCCTGACCGAGCGGCTTCGCGCGCTGCCCGGTGTGCGTGCCGTCGGGGCGACGGCCATCGATCCCTTCAGTGGATGGAACTTCGTCAACAACGTGACGCCAGAGGATCGGGTCGGTACCACGCCGGCCGCGGGTTACATGCAGGCGGCGTGGCGCAGCGTGTCGCCCGACTTCTTTTCCGCGATGGGAATCACGACGCTGCGGGGGCGCGTGTTCTCGAAGGACGATCCATGGGACGGACCGCGCATCGTCGTGATCTCGCGCAGTCTCGCGTCCGCACTCTGGCCGAACGAAGATCCGATCGGTAAGCGGATCTACTGGGGCGGCACGAACGGCAAACCGCGCGAGGTGGTCGGCGTCGTGAACGACGTGCGCGACGTCGCGCCACAGACGCCCGCGCAACCGACGCTCTTCCTTCCGAGCAACCAGATTCCGATGCCGGGCATGACCGTGGTCGTGCGGACGATGAACGATCCGATCGCGCTCACCGCCGCCGTGCGCGAGGCGATTCGTGCGCTCGATCCGACGCTGCCCGTCGACGACATTCACGCGCTGTCGCGGAACCGCTTCGACGCGATGACGGCGCCGCGCTTCAACCTCTGGCTGATGTCGACGTTCGCGCTGCTCGCGCTGGTACTTTCGGCGAGTGGCATCTACGCGGTGATCGCGTTCAACGTCGTGCAACGGCACCGCGAGATCGGCATCCGGCTGGCGATCGGCGCCGCGCCGCGGGGGGTCGTCGCGTTCTTCGTCCGCGGCGGGGCGGTTCTCGTTGCGCTGGGCGTCGGAGTCGGCGTCATCCTTGGCTATTTCGCGGCGCGGCTGATGCGCGGCCTGCTCTATGGTGTCGCGCCGAGCGATCCGCTGACGTTCGCCGGCGTGGCAGTGATGCTCGCGGTCGTGGCGCTCGCGGCGATCTGGATTCCGGCCCGTCGCGCCGCACGCGTGGCGCCGATAAACGCTCTGCGGGCGTAGCCATTCGAGCCCGGGCACCCTCGAGGTCGCGAGCAGCGAGCTTTCATCTCGCCTCGTCCAGGACGTGGGCGAATGCGACCATGTCGTCGGTCGTGAGCACGGAGTGCAGCGCGAACAGGTCGGCCGCACTGTTCGCGACACCGCCGGGATAGCCTCTGGCGGCG
>Ga0164243_10000347_pt1 | contig 93566 bp, 90 predicted proteins | sample OricompcompostOP_FD_108781 | JGI IMG/M metagenome (GOLD analysis project Ga0164243, IMG submission 108781) | Organic Plus compost microbial communities from Emeryville, California, USA - Original compost - Organic plus compost (OP) | ecosystem: Engineered > Solid waste > Mixed feedstock >... | reverse complement strand
CCTGATACGGAGGCGTTGCTCCGTTTGTCATCCCCGGAGCGGCGAGAGCCGTTATTCCCCTGCCGATGCTTCTTTGCGCCGGGGCCGGGTATCGGTTGGACCGCGGCTTCGCCCTGGAAGACACACGACGCTCATGCGCTGCGGGATTGCTTGGCCGCTTCCTCGGCCTTGAGCTCCTTCTTCGACAGCTTGCCGATCAGCGTCTTCGGCAGCTCGGTGCGGAACTCGATCTCGGACGGCATCTCTATCTTCGAGATGCGCGGGACGAGGTGAGCAAAGATCTGCTCGACGGTCGCGTCCATGCCTTCCTTCAGCCGCACGAAGGCTTTCGGCGCCTCGCCGCGCTTCTTGTCCTTGATGCCGATCACCGTCACTTCGGCCACCGCCGGATGCTCGTAGATCGCCTCCTCGACGCGCCGCGGATAGACGTTGAATCCAGAGGAAATGATGAGGTCCTTGATGCGATCCTCGATATAGAGGTAGCCCTCCTCGTCCATGCGCGCGACGTCGCCGGTGCGCAGGAACTCGCCCACGGTCTGGGCGGCGGTTTCCTCCGGGCGCTTGTAGTAGCCGCGCATCACCTGCGGGCCCTTGACGCAGATCTCGCCCTTTTCGCCCAGCGGCACCTCCCGTTCCGGGTCCGCGAGGTCGCGGAGCGAGACGATGGTGCCGACCAGCGGCACGCCGATGGAGCCGATCTTCACCGGCCCCTCGAGCTGGTTGGAAGTAACGACCGGCGAGGTCTCCGACAGGCCATAGCCTTCCACCACCGCGCAGCCGGTGACGGCCTCGAACCGTTGCTTGACCTCGATGGGAAGCGCAGCCCCGCCCGACAGGCAGAACTTCAGCGAGGAAAGATCGTAGTTGGCGATCTTGGGATGATTGAGGATTGCGTTGAACAGCGTCGGCACGCCGGCGAGCACGGTCGGCTTCATCTTGTCGATCAGCTTCAGCGCCTCGTCGAGCGAAAAGCGCGGCATGATGATGATCTCGGCCGCATGTGCGATGCCGAGGTTCATTACCACCGTGAGCGCGAAGACATGAAAGAACGGCAGCACAGCGAAGACGCGCTCGACGCCGTCCTCTAGGTCGGGCGCCACAGCCGCCACCTGTTGCACGTTCACGTAGACGTTTGCGTGGCTCAGCATGGCCCCCTTGGGGGTGCCGGTCGTTCCGCCTGTGTACTGCAGGACGGCTATGTCGTTGAGCGGATCGATCTCGACCTTCTCGGGGCGTCCGGCGCCGGCCATCACCTCGGCATCGAGGACCAGCTTGTCGCGCACCGGCGAGGCGAGGGGACGCGCCAGATCCTTGGCGCGAAACAAGTGAAACAGCACGCCCTTCCCGAGCGGAAGCAATGTTGGGAACGAGGCGACCACCGCGCGCTTCAGGCAGCCCGATGCAATCAGGGCCTCGACCTTGTCGAACAGCAGCTTGAGGTCGAGCGTCACCATCAACTCGGTGTCGCTGTCCTTCACCTGCTGGCTGAGTTCGGCGACTGTATAGAGGGGGTTGAAGTTAACGACGGTCCCCCCGGCCTTGAGGACGGCAAAAAAGTAAATGATGAAGGTCGGCGAGTTGGGCAGGAGCAGGCCGACCTTGGTGCCCTTCGTGACGCCTAGCCGCTGCAACCCGAGGGTGGCCTGTTCGACCTGCCGGCCGATCTCCGCATAGGAGAGGGTGCGGCCCAGGAAGTTGGTACAAGGTAGTTCGCCGAAGCGTGCCACGGCATCGTCGAGCAACTGGTAGAGTGGCGCGACCTTTAGAGGCATATGCCAGTCGACGCGGCGCGGATAGTGATCCAGCCAGGGCATGGCCGGCTGCGACGCGTTGGCCGGAGGCCGGGTGCAGACCATCGTCGACATCCTCGAGCGTCTCCCGGGCTAGGCTACTGGTCGCAGTATAGCGCCGGGCCTATTGCCGGAGGGTTGCGGGGGCCGTGCCGCAAATCGAATAACGGGAACTTGAAATCCGCCTTGTTATTGAACACGTTTCGAGCGCGCCGGCCAAGCGCCGTGTGATGGTGATCACGGCCTGGGCAACGGTTGTGAAGAGGTTTTGCTGTACCCTGCAGGACAGCTGGCACGTGCAAGTCGTGTTACGCGTGTGTTACGACCGGCCGCTCGGGCCGGCCGGGGCCCTCGGCTAGACTCGCTAGGCGTTTAAGGATATGTGACGCCTCAGCTTGTTGTGCTAGTGGGCTGGCACTAGTTAGAAACGAAGTATTACGGGCCCCAGGTTCGAATAGAGCGGGGGTGGGAGACTGATATGGACGAAGTTGGCACCAAGATCGTCGAGATCCTCAAGAAGCACATGAAGGAGCCGCGCGACGACATCTCGATGTCGACGCCGCTTACGGATCTCAAGATTGAGTCGCTCGATCTCGCTATGATCGTCTTTGATATTGAAGACACCTTTGGCATTGAGATCCCCTATAACGCCAACGAAGACGTCGAGGACTTCAAGACCGTCGGCTCGGTCGTCGACCGCGTTAAGGAACTGGTGGCCAAGGGGCCCGCAGCGGCCGGCGCCAAGGCCTGATCAAAAACGCGGCATCGGGGCGCAATCACGCACCTTTGCCGGACTGAGCGAGCTCCCCCCAACAGGCACTTCGCCGGCTCGCACATTAGCTTATCGCGGCGCCGCTGCGCCGCTCACAACCGGCAGGTACGAGTAGATGTCAAACGCGAACGGCGCCCGCCGCGTCGTGGTGACCGGAATGGGCGTTGTCACGCCCATCGGCCTCAACGTCCCCGATTTCTGGGCTTCGATGCATGCCGGTAAGAGCGGCGTGAGCGAGCTTGGCGGTTTCCCGCTCGAGGATCTCAAGATCCTCATCGCTGCGCAGATCAAGGACTTCGATCCCAAGGCCCGCCTCAAGCATTTCCAGCGCGATAAGCTCGTGCTGCACGCTGATCGCTACTCCTGGTTCGCCGCGGCTGCTGCCGACGAGGCCGTGAAGCAGTCTGGCCTCGAGTTTCCGATTGCGAACCCCTATCGCTCAGCCTGCATCATCGGTTCCGGCGCGGGCGGCCTCGTGACCTACGAGCAGTCCTACCGTGCGCTGTTCCTCGAAGGTAAACGGGCTACGCACCCGCTGACGCTCCTGCGCATCATTGGCTCCTCGGCGAGCGCCCATGTCGGCATCGAGTTCGGTATCAGGGGGCCGACCTTCGCCACCTGCAGTGCCTGCTCGACGGCGACCCACGCTATCGGCATCGCCCGCGACTACATCAAGAACGGCGTCGTCGACGTCGCTATCGCCGGCGCCTCGGAATCGGTCATAAACTACGGCACCATGAAAGCTTGGCAGGCGCTGCACGTCCTGTCGCCTGAAGGCTGCTTCCCGTTCGCCAAAAAGCGTAACGGGACCGTGCTCGGCGAAGGCGCCGGCGTCCTCGTCATGGAATCCTACGAGCACGCTAAAGCGCGCGGGGCGAAGATCCTTGCCGAGATCGTCGGCTACGGCATGTCCTCGGATGCCAAGGACATGGTCAATCCCGACATCGAGGGGCCGAAGGAAGCGATCCGCATGGCGCTCGATGACGCGCAGCTCTCGCCGTCCGACATCCAATACCTCAACGCCCACGGCACGGGGACGACGATCAACGATGCCAATGAGACACGTGCCATCAAGGCCGTGTTCGGCAATCACGCCAAGACCGTCGCCATTTCCTCGACCAAGTCCATGACCGGCCATCCGCTCGGCGCCGGTGGCGGCATCGAGGCTGCTGCCTGCATCAAGGCGATGGAGGAGAATTGGGTGCCGCCCACGATCGGCCTCGATGAGCCCGATCCCGAGTGTGACCTCGACTACATCCCCAACGTTGGCCGCAAGCTCGACGTCACCTATGCGATGTCGAACTCTTTCGCCTTCGGCGGTCTCAACGCGGTACTGATCTTCGGGCCGGCTCCGGCCTGAAGACGACGCACCTCACCCCGTCGCTTGCATCGAATGCGAGACGCGTCTAGTCCAAATGCCCGCCACCACGATCCACGTTGTGGCGAAAGGAGATAGCGCAATGCGGGGGGCGGCTCTCCCCGCGAGCATAAGCACGCGCCAAAGGTATTGATGACAATCGCTGTCAATGACAGATTGTCGGCAAGGACAGCGTGAGACTGACCGGCTTGGGAGGCGGACGATGCGCGAGATCGTGATCCGTGCAGGCAAGGTGGCTATCCGCGCGCGGCTTCTTGAGACACCCACTGCCGAACGCATTTGGGCTGCGCTGCCCATCCACTCCGAAGCCAGGATGTGGGGGCATGAGGTCTACTTCAATGCCCCCGTCAGTTCCGACCGCGAGCCCGGCGCCCGCGAGGTCGTCAACGCCGGCGAGATCGCCTTCTGGCCCGACGGCGAGGCCATCGCCATCGGTTTCGGCCCGACGCCGGTGTCGCGCCGCGGGGAGATCCGCATGGCGAGCCCGTGCAACATCTGGGCGATGGCGCTCGATGATGTCAGCCGTTTGAAGTCGGTTCACGCAGGCGAGGGCGTCTCGATCGTCGAGGCCAACGGCCACGATGCGTGAAGCGCGCCGGGGTGCGCCGCTAGTCTTGTGCGACGCAGCGAATGTGCTACCTTGAACGTCTCTCACCTCTCTAAGGTCTGCGTCTCGGGCGTTCCGAGCGGGAGGGACAGACGTGGATATGCTCGTGCGGCTTATGGTCGGCGTAGCGGCGGCGTGGATCACGCCTGATCCTGTGCCGCAGCAGTCCCCACCCTCTGCCTACGAAGAGCGCTGCACGGAGCAACGCGGGCATCTGCGCCTCGTACGCTGACCCCCGGCCATTCGTTCGCTCAAGGCTCGAGCAGCCGCGTCATCACCATGAAGTAGATGAGGATGGTGATGGTGTCCTGGGCAATCGTCGCCACCGGGCCTGATCCAAACGCGGGATCGATCCCGAGCTTGGCGAGCAGCCAGGGCAACCCGAGCCCGATGCCGGCAGCCAGCGTGCCAGCAAAGAACAGCGAAAGCCCGACACCGACCCCGGCAGTGAAGTTGCCGAACGCCACCCAGATGCCGAGGAACGCGAGCATCCCGAGCGCGAGACCGATCAACGCCCCGGTCACCACCTCCTGTCCGAGGATGTAGGACAGCGGGCGCTGGCGCAGCGACAAGCCGCGCACGGCAATCGCCTCCGTCTGCGTACCGATCGCGTCGGTGATGTAGACGAGCGCTGGAATGAAAACGGCGATCAGCACGTTGGCCCGCAGGGCATCCTCGTAGCTGGCCATGATCGCCGTCGCCGAAGTGCTCATGCCAAGACCGACCAGCAGCCAGGGCAGGCGCAGCGCGACGCGCCGCAACGGCGAATCCTCCAGCGCATGGCAAGCATCGGCATGATCTTTCAAGATGCCAACCAGGCGATTGACGTCCTCGTGATGCTCGCGCGCCAGCACCCTAAGGAGGACATCGGGGGTCAGCACGCCGATGGGACGGCCATCTGCGTCGACCACCGGCAGCACGCTGACCAAGCGGGCGCTGGCGTGCGCGACGGCGTGCTCCTGATCGGTTCCTGGCAATACGCTCGGCCAGTCGGACTCGACCAGCGACATGATGGGGGCGTCATCGCCGGCGCGTAGCACGTTCGCCAGCGGTGCCACACCATGATAGCGCCCATTTGCATCAACGACGAAAATCAGATCGACGGCACGATAGCCGTCCGAGCGCAGCCACTCACGGACACTGCCAACCGTGTCGCTCATGGAGGCGAGAGGCACGGGCGCAAGGGCAAGCTTCCCCGCCGTCTCCGCCTTGTGCAGGGGCACCTCTGACACTGATTGATGCTCCACGTCGGGGTGGGATCAACCCAAGCGCCCGGTTACATAGTCTTGAGTGAGGGCCATGCGCGGGCGAATGAAGACATCGGTCGCGTCTCCGTCTTCGATCAGGTGACCAAGATGGAAAAAGGCGACGCGCTGCGCGACGCGCGCTGCCTGCTGCATGTTGTGCGTGATGATGACGATAGTATAGCGCTGCCGCAGGTGATCGATCAGGTCTTCGACCTTCGCCGTAGCGATGGGGTCTAGCGCCGAGCAGGGCTCGTCCATCAAGATGACCTCTGGATTGGCGGCGATGGCGCGTGCGATGCATAGGCGCTGCTGCTGGCCACCGGAGAGATCGGTGCCCGGCTCTCTCAAGCGATCCTTCACCTCTTCCCAGAGGCCGACCTGCTGCAGCCGATCCTCCACCAATTCGTCGGTCTCGTGGCGAGAGGACACGACGCCGTGTATCCGTGGACCATAGGCGATGTTGTCGTAGACCGACCAGGGAAACGGATCTGGCTTCTGCGCCACCCAACCGAAGCGCCGTCGCAGCAGCGGTGGATCGAGATCAGGTGCATTGATGTCGGCGCCATCGAGGAGGATCGTTCCTGACAGCCTGATGCCCCGGATAACATCATTGCTGCGATTGAGGCAGCGCAGCAGCGTTGTCTTCCCGCACCCCGACGGCCCGATGAAGGCCGTCACCTCGTGCTCGTAGAGCTTGAGGTTGATATCGATGAGCGCCTGCTTTGCACCGTACCAGAAGCTCACATCTCGAATATCGATCTTAAGCCCGTTGGTCAGGTTGTGATTGGGCGTCTTGCCAAGGTGGACACTGAAGTCCACGAGCGATGTGTCGAGCATTTCACGCACTCGCTGTTGTGGCCGATGCGGCAATAAACTCGCGAAGCGCGGATGCGTGCCTTGACGTCGCGCAAAGTGCGATCTCTATGACAGTTTAATGAAAGATGCTGGCGCCGGACGGCGCACGTCAGCGCATCCCAAGTTTGCTCTGGCGGGGCATCGTGGCTCCGCGATAAGGACACGGAACGTTAGCGTCTGCGGCGCGAACCATGCCGCGTCACTGTCAATCAGATCTGCCACTCATGCCGCATGCTGCATCATCTCCCGTCAGCTTCTCGGTCGTGCATGAGAACCTGCGCGGGCGCATCCGCATCGAAGTAAGAGAGACCTTCCGCGATCCAGATCGCTCGCGCGAGATCGAGGACAGGCTGCTTGCCAGCGGTGCGTTTCAGAGCGTGAAAGCCAGCAGCCTCACTGGCAGGATGTTGATCACCTTCGATCCGGCAGTCGGCCATGGAGAGATCGTCGAGCGCATTGCGGCAGTGTTGGAGGGGCGCGCGCGCCACCGTCCGAAAGCCGCGCAGAGCATGCGGACGTCCGCACGTGCCCTCAACGGCAAGCGCTTCGACGCGACGAAGATCGTTGGGGACGAGGCCGCCCGTCCGCCGCGCGGTTGGCACGCGATGGCGGCGCGCGATGTTCTGGCAGCGCTGCGCGTCAATGATCGCGAGGGTTTGAGCCAAACGGAAGCGCAACGGCGCCTTGCCGTCCACGGCGCCAACAAGGTTCCGGAGCCATCGCCACCGAGCAGCCTGGCGCTGCTGGGTCGTCAATTTTCCAGCCTGCCGACGGGGTTGCTTCTCGCCGCGTCCGCCGTTTCGCTCGTCACCGGCGGCGTCATCGACGCAGTTGTGACGCTGGCGGTGGTCGGCATCAATGCTGCCATAGGGTTCGGAACGGAAAGCGGCTCAGAGCGCATCATTCGCGGCATGACGCACCGGCAAGCGATAAAAGTTCCGGTCCTTCGCATGGGCGAAGAGCGGCTGCTCAACCACGAGCAGCTCGTCCCCGGCGACATCCTCGTGCTGAAGCCGAATATCGTCGTTGCTGCCGACGCGCGGCTGATCGCCAGCAGCGGCCTTCTCACCAATGAGGCTCTGCTGACCGGCGAGAGCGAGCCCGCGGAAAAGGATGCAGACGCCGTTTGCGACACTGGCGAAGCCCTGAGCCATCGTTGCAACATGGTCTATCAGGGGTCGTTCATCGTCAACGGCACCGGGCGCGCGGTCGTCGTTTCGACCGGCATCGACACGGAGACCAGTGCGATCGAGACCACGGCGCGCGAGGTCTCGACGCCGCGCACACCGCTCGAGCGCGATCTCGACAATCTCGGCGGCAAGCTGGCATTGCTGTCTCTTGGTGCCTGCGGTGCATTCTTCGTTGTCGGCTACCTGCGTGGGCGCACTTGGCTCCGCATGTTCAACAGCGCGTTGGCCCTGGCGGTCGCAGCCGTCCCCGAGGGCTTGCCCGCCACGGCGACAACGACGCTGGCGCTCGGATTGCGCGAGATGCGGCGTAAGGGTGTGATCGTGCGCCGTCTGGCGGCAGTCGAGGGACTGGGCTCGCTGCAGGTTCTGTGCTTCGACAAGACCGGCACGTTGACCGAGAACCGCATGCAGCTCGACCGGCTGCATCTCGCCGACGGCGACGGCGGAACAAGCTGCTCCTGGCCCGATGCAATGGAGCACGCCCCGCCGTCTGTTCTGCGCCGCTTGTTCGAGATCGGCACCCTGTGCAGCGAAGTGAGCTGGGCGGATGGTGCCCATGGCCTCGAGCTCACGGGATCGGCGACCGAGATGGCCATCGTCGAGGGGGGCATCGCGTTTGGCCTCGTTCCGGCTGCGTTGCACGACGCCTGGCCGCGTCAGCGGCTTCAGTACCGCAGCGAGGACAAGCGCTTCATGGCGTCCTTTCACGCATGCAGCGAGGGGCGCAAAGGGCTCGTCGCCATCAAAGGCGACCCGCGCCAGGTCCTGGAGCGCTGTGATGTCATCGTCACACCGGACGGGAAGCGCGCCCCACTGAGCAGCGGTCTGCGACGCGAGCTTGCCGGCTACACCAACGACCTCGCCGGACGTGGACTGCGCGTCCTCGGTTTCGCCTTCGCCGAGGGCCCCCTCGCAGAGCTGTCCGACGAGGGGCTTGCGTGGGTGGGCGCCGCCGGCCTCAAGGATCCCGTGGTTCCCGGCGCAAAAGCGCTTGTGCAGCGCTTGTATTCGGCTGGCGTGCGCCCGGTCATGATCACCGGCGATCAGGCCGCGACCGCCGAGGCCATCGCCAAGGAGATCGGTCTCAGCGGCGAGGAGCCGCTGCGCGTGCTCGATTCCACTGCCCTCGACCGGCTGTCGCCGGAGCTGCTCTCGGCCGTCGCGCAGAAGACGCACGTCTTTGCCCGCGTGCCGCCCACCAAGAAGTTGCACATTGTCCACGCTCTGCAGCGCGCGGGCCTGACCGTGGGCATGATTGGCGATGGGTTCAACGACGCCCCGGCACTCAAGTCGGCTGACATCGCCATTGCCGTCGGCACCGAAAGCGCGACCGCAGCACGCGATGTTGCCGATGTCATCGTCACCGGCACCGGCCTTGCCGTCATCGGCGACGGTATCGAGCAGGGTCGCACGATCCTCTCCAACATTCGCAAGTCGGTGCACTATCTGTTGTCGACCAACATCAGCGAGATCGCCGTGCTGCTCGTCGAGGCGTCGCGCCGCAACGATACGCTCGAGTCTCCGATGGAGCTGCTGTGGCTCAACCTCGTCACCGACGTGATGCCGAGCCTTGGGCTGGCGCTCGAGCCTGCAGAGCGTTACGTCATGTCGATTCCTCCGCGTGCCAAGGACGAGCCGCTGCTGACGGCTGCCGATCTGAAACAGTCGGCGATCGAGTCGGCGATCATCGCCGCGGCAGCTCTCTCAGCACATGCATATGGCAACATGCGCTATGGGCCTGGCCCGCACACGCGCACGGTGACGTTCCTCAGCCTCGTCACGACGCAAATGCTGCACGCGCTCACCTGTCGCCACGATCGCTTCGAGCCTCTCGGAGGGCGCGCGCTGTTCGGCAATGCACCGCTCAACGCGGCGATTGCCGCCTCGATGGGGCTGCAGGCGCTGCCTTTCCTCGTCCCGCCCCTGGGCCGCTTCCTCGGCGTCTCGGCGCCGCGGCCGTTGGACCTCGTCGTCGCCGGTCTTTCCGGCCTCACCGCCTTCGCCACCACGGAAGCCATGCTGGCCTATCGCACGGCCGCACTGGAGAAGGCGCCCAGCCCGCGGACTCCAAACCGCCCCCGCCACCATCACGCGCGGCCGCGAGCAGCTACGGAAAGCCATTCACATGCGCGACTTCGTCCTGACCTCCAGCTCGGTCACTGACGGCCACCCTGACAAGCTGTGCGATCGCATCAGCGATGCCATCGTCGATGCCTATCTGGCGCTCGATCCGGGCTCGCTCGTCCAGGCTGAATGTGCCATCGCCACGGGGATCGCTTTCCTCGCCGTGCGCGCACAGACGGCGGCGCATGTCGATCTGCCCGCGATCGTGCGCCAGCTGGTCGAGGAGACCGGCTATCACGATCCTGACTTCAACGCCCAGAACGTGACGGTGCTCTCGGCCTCGACGCCGGGAGTTGCCGCCCAGCCATGCGAGGGCGATGGCTCTCGCCCCGGCGTCGAAAGCGTGAGCACGACGGTGTTCGGCTATGCATGCCGGCACACGCCGCAGATGTTACCGCTCTCCATCGTGCTGTCGCATCGCCTCGCGGAGCGTCTGCGCGATGCGAGGCTGCGCGGGGAGATCCCCTATCTGCACCCGGACGGGCAGGTGCAGGTCGCGGTACGTTATAAGGATCGGCTACCTGAGGCTGTCGAGGGAATCACGCTCTTCTCGGCGGTAGAGCCGCGCGCGCAGAAGACGGATCATCTCGCCGAGAGGCTCGATGAGCTGGTCGTCCGGCCGGTTCTGCGAGAGCTCAGCGCCCCGCTGTCGGCCGACGCCCAGATCGTGATCAATCCGCACGACTGGGTATCCGTCGGCGGTCCGGTGCGCCATGCCGGCCTCACCGGGCGCAAGAATGATATCGACACCTATGGCGGCTACAGCCGGCATGGCGGCGCCGCGCTGAGCGGCAAGGATCCCTCGCGTATCGACAGGACCGGCGCCTACCTCGCCCGCTACGCGGCCAAGAACATCGTCGCTGCCGAGCTTGCGCGCGAGTGCGAGGTACAGATCAGCTATGCCATCGGCCGCCTCGAGCCGATCGGCATCGAGATCGACACTTTCGGCTCGAACGCGGTCCCGGAGCCCGAGATCCTGCACGCCTTGCGCCGGGCGATCGATTTCGACGCAGATAAAGTCACGCGCATGTTCAACCTCGCGCAGTTGCCGAAGGCGAACGAGGGGCGCTTCTTCGCGCAGCTCGCGGCATTCGGGCACTTCGGCCGCCCGGAGCTTGACCTGCCATGGGAGCGGACCGACAGGGTAGAGGTCCTGCAGCACGGCCTCTGATGGACGCCGCTTACTCGGCTCCGTTGCCGTCGGGCGGGCCACCTGGCGGAGCCGAGGGGGCGATCAGGTTCACCGCGTACCACAGCGCCGTCGCCGCCGGCGGCATGATATGGCCGGAAGCCAACTGGCGCAGGGCGATGGCGATGAAAGCGAAGGCACCAATGGCACGCGCGTCGATGCCGTGGCCGACGAGGCCACCGAGTGTGCGGTCGACGGTCTCCTTCCACGCCTGCGCGTCGTGGTGCACCTCATGCTCAACGGCGGCAGTCGGCTTGACGTCGAAAAGCCCGGCTTTGCGCGCCGCGTGCGCGAGGTCGTCGGCAGATCCGTCATGAATGACGATCAAGCTTCCCGTGAGCGGGCGCCCGTCCACCTGGCGCACGCCCTTGAGCTTCATAGCGGCATCGCACACTGCCGCTAGCTCTGCCGCCTTCCCCTTGAGGTCTGGCAGGCTGAGGCGCGTGCGCGCGCGGCAGCTATGGCCGATGTACGCGTCCCATGGCACCGGGGTATCAGCGGTGGCTGCTTTTCGGCTCAACGGCGCTTCCACGCTTGTGTGCCTCCGCCGACGAGGCAGGCTCGCCCGCGGGTCCGGCGCCGGCCATCTTTTCCGCCTGCTCCTTGAGGTCGGCGCTGGCTTCGGCGTATGCGTCCTCCGCCATCTCCATCGCATGGGCGACGGCCTCGCGCCCCTGCAGGAAGGCGAGCATCGCCAGCTTCAGTCCGCGTCGGGCGAGCGGTCGGGCGGCCTCCGCCACCGACGGAACGAGCAACACTGCAGTCGCGGCTGCGGCGGCACCGATGGCGATGCCTCGGAAGAGTTTGTCTGCCATGCCTATACGTGACGGCTGTGGACGTATTTGTTTCTTGAGCCGGCGCACGGCAATGCGCCTTGACCCACGTCAATGGATGCTAGCGTATCCGCGGCCCACACACTACGTGCGCACGCTCGGCTTGCTGCCTACACCCCAACTAAAAAAAACGTCGAAAGCGCGTGGCGCGAAAAAAGCTCCCGACCGCGGCTGAGCGCGGCCGGGAAGTTGGTCGGCAGGTAGGTGCTGCCGAGTGGCGGCAAGCTCGCCTAAGCGCCTGTCACATACAAATCGACACGCCGTCGCAGTGCCACCGCCTATAGGCCAACCCCATGGACCAACATGCAACGACGCATGTCGCGGCACGAGTTGCCAAACGCTCCTCTGTGCTTTGCAGGTTAGCTGATCAGCGAGTGGCGACGTTGTTCTCTGTGGATGTGGGCTGCAGAGCCGAGCCGTGGCACCGAACCCGCAGACGCTGCGATATAAATCAGATATAAAACTGACGTCGTCGTTGACTATGAAAGCCAACCGCGGTGCCAGCGCGCACCGAGTTTCGATTGGCATACATTGAAGAAATGAAAATGCCCGCCGAGGATATTGCCAAAGCTATCCATACTATTTTGGGGGAGCTGACACCCCCAGGAAGAATGATCATGCTGCGGAGCATTATCCAGCGCTGCATTCAGAACAATCTGGGACCGGAAGAGTTCAATGCAGGGCTCGTCCACGGTCAACGCATGGGCTGGTTTACCGTCAAGGGCCTCGGCGTGCTGCGAAACGTGTGACCAACCGCAAGCTCATGCCGCAACTTTCGATCGGCTGGCTCCAACGCGCGCGAATACCCGTGCCGCCGTTTTCGCCAGTATCAGCATATCCCCCATCAGCGTGCGGTCGCGGACATATTCGCGGTAGAGCTTGAGTTTCTGCGGCAGGATGACGTCGACATAGAAGCGTTCGGAATCGGTGGCGCGGGAAAGCAGCGACTCTTCGTCGATGAACGACAGTGAGCCAGGATCGGTGATCCCCGGCGGTATGGAGAGGACGATCCGGCGATCCTCTTCGCTCCACTGACGAACGTAGTGAGGCACCTCGGGCCGCGGCCCCACGAGACTCATTTCACCCTTTAGAACGTTCACGAGCTGTGGCAGCTCATCGAGCTTATACCGGCGCAACACGCGCCCGGAGGGCGTGATCCGCTTGTCACCCGTGGCGGTTACCTGAGCGCCCTGGCCGGCGGCGTTCGGAACCATCGACCGGAACTTATAGATTACGAACGGCGCGCCGTGCCGGCCGACCCGCTCTTGCTTGAAGATGATCGGGCCAGGGCTGTCCTTTCGAATCCAAAGCGCAACCACTGCCATCAATGGACTGAACACGACGAGAAGCATCGTGGCGCCTATGATGTCGAATATGCGCTTCGCCATATCATTCACGGCGCGCCGACCATGTTGCCGGAGGTGGGCTTGGCGATCGATGCCAGCACATGGCTTCGCAACAAAGGTATTGCACTCAAGGCTCGGTAGAGCGCCGGAGAGAGTCGAGCTGCCGGGCGACCAATTGGCGGCGCCAGCGTGATTGTCTTTGTCGTCAGCTCGCCGTCGGGAAACAGGGTGCGAATTCTGGAAACCGGCATGCCTCGCACATCCTTGTTGAGCGGGTTGTCATAGACAAAATCGTACCAGACAATCAATCCACCCGGCTTGACGAGATCCCACATCCGCTTCGCCAAGCCTCGCTGAACGTCGTCATCCAAGATCGACGTAAACACCATTGACTGGAGAATGGCATCGAAGCGGTCAAAGGGAAGCGGGGCGGTGACGGCGTCGCCCTCGATAATGCGAACGTTCTCAGGGAGCAGATCTCGCGCAGCGGCCGCCCTGCCTGGCATCAGCTCGATTCCGACGAGATGGATAGTCTCGAAGCCCAACGTAAGAAAATGTTGCAGGCTGGTTCCTCCGCCACACCCGACGTCGAGTGCCGTGAGTGTCGCGAGGCTACGCCCCGAAAAATGCGCGCCAAGCAGCTCGCCGATCGCTGCAAAGCGATCCTCTCGCTCCAGGATGGCGAAGGCGTCGGGAGCTCCTGCGTGCGCATCACGCGTAGCGTACCGTGACTTTATGCGTTCGCTCTCGTCCGTCCTGCGCGGATGCGCGTGACTTGTGGGCATGAACCTCGGCTCGGCTGGCAGATTGCGGCGTTCAGTCTATCGAGAGGGCTATACGCTTTCCAACGCTGATATTGGTGTGGCCCTTGCGTTACGGGTCGTCCTAGCCAGTATGGCAAACCGCCGCGACCACGGCGTCATGAGCCTGCCATGGTCCTGTGGGAGGCGGTGCATGCTCGGAAGATACGGATGTCGCTGCCAACAGTCACTGTCGTGATTCCCTGCCGGAATGAGTATCGGCATATCGGTCCCTGCCTGGACTCGGTCCTGGCCAGTGACTATCCCGAGGAGCTTCTCGAGATTATAGTTAGCGACGGTATGAGCGACGATGGCACACGCGAGGTGCTTCGTGCGTATCAGGCGCGCCATAAGAACATCCACTGCATCGACAACACCGGCCGCATCGTCCCCACCGGACTTAACGAGGCCATCCGGCAGGCCAAAGGCGAGTACATCGTTCGCCTCGACGCGCACTCCGACTACGCGCGCGACTACATCAGGCAGTGCGTCCAAACCCTGAAGGCCACGGGTGCAGCCAACGTCGGGGGAGCTTGGCGGACCAAGGCATCCGGCTATTGGCAATCCGCCATCGCGCTCGGATTCCATTCTCCCTTCTCCGCCGGAGGCGCACGATCAAGGGACCTCGACTACGACGGTCCGGTCGATACCGTCATATACGGCACCTGGCAACGCGCGACCCTGATGGGCATCGGTCTCTTCGACGAAGAGCTGGTGCGCAACCAGGATGACGAACTGAACTTGCGTCTGAGACTTGCCAATCACCTCATTTGGCAGTCGCCGAATATCAAGTCGTGGTATCAGCCCCGGCGGTCGCTCTCCGCGCTCTGGTCGCAGTATGCACAATACGGCTACTGGAAGGTGAGGGTGATCCAAAAACATGGTAAGCCAGCATCCTGGCGACATCTCGCTCCAGGTATATTTCTTGTCACTTTGATCTCGCTTGCATTGCTTTCCGTAGTTAGTACGACGGCCCTGGCGCTTTTTGCAGTCTTATTGGGGACATATCTGCTCGCGAGTCTGGCCGCGACGCTGTGGGCTTGCCGGCAGCCGAGGAACTGGAAATTCATTCCGGCTTTGCCGCTGGTGTTTGCCGCTTACCAGTTTGGCTATGGCTACGGGTTTCTCAGGGGACTTGTCGATTTCTGGCTCCTCGGTCGAAAGGGAAGTCGGCAATTTACGCTGCTCACGCGTAGATAGATTGGCGGGCGGTTGATGGTGCTGATACGGCGCGATGCGCGCTGAGCCGTTGGGGGTAGTCCGATGCTTGACATACTTATCGATGGTGGGATCAGGAGCGGCCGACGCAAGCCGATGTCGCGATGGCCAGAGTGATGGACTCTGGTCCGCTCATAGACCGCAACGATCGCGGCCGCGGTGAGCACCGCTTTGGCCTGCTCGACCTTCTGATCGTCACGGCCGAGAATATCTGGCTCTTGATATTGGTGGGGCTGGTGACTGGCGTGTTGGCCTACGTCTACGTGCGGACCAACATCAAGCAGCACTACGTCAGCAGCTCATATTTGACGCTGACTGCTTCGCAAGCCGAAGCCACCGAGCCACTCCTGCGGTCGCCGGCAGTGCTTGGCGTCGTGGCAAGCAAGTTCCCCGACGCCGATGGTCCATCGGAGCCGCCCGAAGCACACGCCCGGGCGCTCAATGGCCGGGTTTCCCTTTCTCTACCGCCGGGCGCGAATAAGAAGACCGCTGTCCTTTACAGGCTCGATGTCGTTCAGACCGATCCCGTGCGGGCTCAGCGCATCAACGCGATGTTGATCTCCGCTTGGCTGGAGGCGACCCGCCCGAAGCCACTCGAGAAGGCGCGTCTCGATAGGCAGATCGTCGAAGGCGAGGCGCAGTTGAAATCGATTGCTGCGCTGATAGACAGGTACGGAAACGACCTGATGGGGCGCCCGGCCCCCAGCACGAGCACAGGCAGTCCCGATGGCGCCCTGTATTGGCTGGTCCAGGAGCGCGCCAGGCTCGCGACGGCGATCGAAAGGTTGAAGTTCGAGGCTGCGGGAATGACGAGCGATACGATCATGTCACCGCCTACCGTTGCCTCCGAATCCTATAGGCCCGGCGAGAAAGCGATAGTCGGTGGTTCGATCCTCGTGGCTGTTGGCCTGACGTGGCTCCTGCTCTGCCTGCGGGAGGCAGTGCTGTTGCTCGCACCCGACGATGCAGCGCTCGCCAAGCTGGCTCGACTGCGTGCCGCATTCCGTTTTCGGCGCGACGCGTCCCAATAAGGGAGAGTGCGAGCATTCGCCCTCGCAGTCAGGTGCACACAGTATGAGGTTGCGCAGCCAGTTTGTTTGGACCTTCGTGATCCAAGGCAGCGGAGCAGTCGCGCTCCTCGCGGGCATAGTGCTCATCGGCTACGCAATGGGCCCTGCTGCGCAGGGTCTATTCAGCCGGATAAAGAGCGAGGTTGAGTTCATTGCCGCGCTCGCACTTTTTGGTATGCCGGCGTCGGTCCAATTCTATCTGACATCGCAGCGGCTGGATCTCAGGACCGCCCTCCGAACCGCTTTCGCGGCGGGGGCGGTCGCAATCCCGATCTCGCTCGTCTACCTGCTATTCACGCGATCGGGCAGTCCACTTTACGGCGCCCTCTTCGCCCTGGCTTGCGCCGCCTTCGTTGTTCATTCGATCTTGCGTGTGATCGTGCTCGCAAAGTCGACCACGGTAATGTTCAACGTCGTGACGACATTGCCGCAAGTCGTGCTCTTTGGCCTTATCGTGATTGCCGTATTGTTGGGAGTGATGACGCCCGACTGGGTCGGCGTAATGTTCTTGGCGTCGTTCCTGCTCGGCTGCGCGCTTGCCCTTTGGCTGCTGCCCTCCATCCACGGTAGGCCGCCGATTGAGGCAACGCAGGCACGGCTGAGCGAGATGATCTCCTATGGGGCTGCGACGGCCGTGGCTTCCGCGCTCAATGCTGGGTCGACGCTGCTCTGGGTGCGCCACTGCGAACTGTCCGGCCTCGCAGCCGTCGGCATCTTCACGATGGGTCTGGCGCTCGTTCAAGTCGCGGTCACACCCTTCAACTACGTTGCACCCCTCCTATTCAAGCACTGGGTGGAGCTGCCCAACCAGCCCAAGGTCAAGCCTGCGCTGTTATCCGGGTTAGCCACGTTCATCGTCATAGTGTTTGCCCTGCAGCTTGTTGACCTGCTCCCGGCATCCGTATCACTGGGCTCGTACGCGCAATTGCTCGACCTGAAGTGGATCTTCGCCGCCGCAGCCGTTGCCGAGGTCCTTGTGCGGGTTCCCCTCTCCGCCGTCTATGCGGCCGGAAGGCCGTGGCTGTTCCCGATGGCGGAAGCGGTTCGCATCACGATCCTCATCGGTGCACTCTTGATTGCCTCGGACCGGACGATGGTGGCCACAGTTTCGTGGTGGGCGATCGCGGCTGCGGCCGCCGCCGCGACGCTGCTCTTGTCGGTGGCGCGCATGGGCCAACCCCCGGTGCAATCCATTTCCTTCCCTGCAATGATGAGCGCACCCAACCAGCACGGAGAGGCGGGACCTCCTTGAAAAACATAGAAACTTGGCAACCTACGAAATACGAGATGCGGAAGGGGCGGCTGCGGGGTTCGCGCGATACGGCCGAGCTCGGGGTTGCGTCCCGTCTCGTTGCAGATCTCGTAGCGGAGCGATTTCAAGCCGCACTCGAACAGCACGCCAAGGGGCGGCTCCTGGACCTCGGCTGCGGGAAGGTGCCGCTTTACGGCACCTACAGGCCGTATGTGACGGAGATCGTCTGCGTCGACTGGAATGTCGGAACACACGTCGACAGGGCCTGCGATCTCTCCGAGCCGCTACCGTTCGAAGCCGGCCAGTTCGATACGATAATTCTCTCCGACGTTCTGGAGCACCTGCCGGATCCGAAATTGCTATGGTCGGAAATGGCAAGGATCCTCGCCAAGGACGGAAAGATTCTCATCAGCGTGCCGTTCCTTTATTGGATCCACGAGCATCCGCACGACTACTACCGCTATACGAGCTTTGCTTTGCAAAGATTTGCCCGCGAGTCCGGCTTGACCCTCCTTACCCTCGATGCCGTGGGGGGCGCTGTCGAGGTCATTGCCGACGTACTTGGCAAGGTGACCTTCAAGCTCCCAGTCGTCGGTCATCCCACAGCGGCGGGTTTGCAGTCCGTCGCCAGGGCCGTCGGCAAAACGTCCTTGGGAAAGCGATTGGTCCGTGCCACAGAGAACCATCTGCCGATCGGCTATTTCCTCGTGGCGCATAAGGCTGCTTGAGACGTCAGGAGAGGCGCGTGGTGACCGAATCGAAGCAGCGGGTCCACAAGACGGACAAGACGTCCGACAACTACAAGGGCATACCGGCACATGCGGCGGCAGGCTTGCACGACGAGATTTTTCGTGAGGTATGCCAAAGATTTAGCGCTTCGAGAGGTCCTATTCTCGAGCTTGCTGCCGGCTCGGGCGCACTGACGCAACGGCTTCTCGACCATGGCTTCGATGTGCACCCCGTCGACCTTTCGGCCGACACCTGGCGGGTGCCCGACGTCGCCCCCGAGATCGCCGATTTCAACCGCCCCGGATGGACCGGGACCTTGAAGCGCCCGCGCTACGCGCAGATTGTCGCTGCCGAGGTCATCGAGCACCTGGATAACCCGCGCGGCTTTATGCGGGACATCCACGCCCTCCTTGAACCTGGGGGGACGGCCATCGTCACGACCCCCAATCCGCTATCCGCCATGTCGACCGCGCTCTCGCTGGTCGATTCGCGCTACTATGTTTTTGACCGCAAATACTACTATGATGCCGGCCATGTATCCATGCTGCCGCCGTGGATGCTGCGATGTCATGCGGAGGAAGCGGGGTTGGGTGTAGAAAAGCTGGTGACCGTCTGCGAGCCGCGCTTCGACTCGGCCGTAAAGACTGCAGTCTACGGAGCGTGGCGGATTATTTTTTCGACGGTGAGAAGACAGCGCGAGTTGGGCAAGCAGATTTCACTCATGGTGGTTACGAGGAGATAGTCCGCCGCGCGGCACCGCAGCCGCTCGGCGTTTGGGGAATGCGGGGGTATTGCGTGTTGAAGAATATATTTGTCGCGTCGGCGGCGTTGCTCGCCGCACTCTTGGGTCCTGCGCTCGGCTATAAGGGTTTTTACCTCAGCCACGTCTTCGTCGCCCTGTTCATCATGAGCGGCTTGATTGCCGCGCTGACCGGCAGCGGCAGGTCTCCGAAGCTGGGCGCGGTGCTCGCTTGCGCCTCTATTCTTCTTTACGCGGTTGCTAGCAGCGCGCTCTTCGCAAACACGGGAGCTGGATACGCGCACGTGGAGATGCTGCTGGCATCCTTCGGAACGTTGGCACTGGCCTTCGGCGTCACCCGCAACGAGCTCGAAGTCGACGATGTCAGGCGCGTCATCGTTGTTTTTTGCGTAATGCTCGTCGCCATCTCCGTGGCTGAATACTTCTGGGGCTGGCGCCTTCCGGTCTCGCGATATTCGACATTCCATACAGCGAACAATGGCGCGCCGGTCGGTGACCCTCTGTATAACGTGCCGACCGGCTTTTACGGCAACCAGAACAATCTCGCCTTGATCGCGCTTGTCGTTCTACCGTTGACGTGGGGACTGCCCAGAGGACTCCTGGCGTTGGCAGTCCGCACAGCACTGATCGTCATTATCCTCATCACGGACTCGCGCGATGCCATTGTGTGCCTCATTGCAATACTGGCCCTGGCGTGGCTGTTGCAGTTGAAGGGGCGCGACATGGTGGCGTCTCTCGCTGTTGCCCTCGTTGCCCTCGGCGTGTTGTTTGGTGCGCAGCGCCACCTGGTAGACAACCTCTGCGGTCAGGCGACAATCAGCAAGTTCTGTGTCGTCGGCGATCTCATCGAGGATGGCATCGATCTTGAGACGCTGGCGGAGCGCACCGACTCGCTCGGCGTGCGGGCCAGCCTCACGATGCAGGCCTGGGAGCTGTTCGAAGCCAACCCGATCTGGGGGGTAGGCCCTGGCACACTGACGGAACGCATCTCCGCTACCCACTTTGAAGCGGGAGAGATCGTCAATCTGCACAATCCTGCTCTCGAGATTCTTGCCGAGTACGGCGTCATGGGCGCGTTGCCCTGGATCGCCCTGTGGGGAATGCTCATCGTCTCCTCTCTGCGCATACGGCATGCGCGTTTGCGGGCGGCCTGCATAGCGACCACGCTTGTCCTTCCCATTGCCTGCATGAGCGTCAGCGGCATCTACTATTTTACGGCCCTATGGGCGCTGCTGGGCATGTTCGTAGGCGTGGCGCATCACTTCTCGGTGGCAGAGGCCGAGCAATAAGGACCGCTGGATGACCGCTGAGGATGGCTCGACGACGCGTGCGAGGCCGCGCCTCCACGTCGCGATGTTGGCGCCAGCCAACGCCATCCATACCAAGCGCTGGGTCCGCGCCTTGGCCGGGCGAGGGCATAGGATCACGCTCATATCGCAGCACCCTGATGCTGCCTCTTACGAAGGCCTGCCTGTCGTCATCGACGACCTGCACCATCGCGGCATGGCCGGGTATTTTCTGAACGCGCTCTACGTACGCCGCCGTCTTGCAGTGCTGAAACCGGATCTGCTCAATGTGCACTACGCCAGCGGATATGGCACCACGGCCGCCCTCAGCGGATTTCGCCCTGCCTTGCTGTCGGTGTGGGGCAGCGACGTCTACGACTTCCCTTACGAGGCGAGGTGGAAGGCCCGGCTGCTCCGCTACAACTTGCGCCGGGCAACGCGGATTGCCTCGACGAGCGTCGTCATGTCGGAGCAGGTGGAGCGACTCGTTCCCGATCTGCCGCCGCCGTTCATCACGCCGTTCGGCGTCGACCTCGAGCGCTTCAAGCCGCAGCCCGAACGCGATCCGCAGCTCATCACCATCGGCACCGTCAAGACGCTGGCACCGAAGTACGGCATCGACGTGCTTATCCGGGCCTTCGCTCTGCTCCTCGGCGATGACGGCATAGGCCGCGACCTCAAAGCGCGATTGCGTCTCGTCATCGTTGGGGGCGGCGAGCAGATGGGCGAGCTTCAGGCCCTGGCGAAAGACCTGAGGCTCGGCGAACGAGCTGTCTTTGTCGGACCTGTGCCTCACGAGCAGGTGCCGACATGGCTCAACCGGCTCGATGTCTACGTTGCCGCGAGCCGCCTCGATAGCGAGAGCTTCGGCGTGGCGGTCATCGAGGCGAGTGCATGCGGCTTGCCTGTCGTCGTCACTGACGTGGGCGGACTACCGGAGGTCGTCGAAGACGAGACAACCGGAATTATCGTGCCGAAGGAAAGCCCAACTGCGATAGCGGAGGCGATCAAGCGCCTGCTCATCGACCCCGAGCGCCGACAAAAGATGGGCGAAGCGGGGCGCCAGCATGTGGTCGCCAAATACGGTTGGGAGCACTGTATCGACGTCATGGAAGACGCGTTCTACGCCACGTCGGCGCACGCAGGTGTAAAGCGATGAGAGCCACCTAGCCGAGGGGGAGGGGACACTAGCTGTCTGCCGTCACCGTCGGGCAGCCGAAAGTATCCGGCGCACAGTCGCAATCACCCTCTCGACCTCGGCGTCCGTCATGCCCTGCCAGATCGGCAGGCTGACGCACCGCTTGAAGACGTCCGTGGCCACGGGAAAATCTTCCGGCTTCAAGTTATAGCGATCGCGCCAGTAGGGCTGCAGATGCAGCGGAATGAAGTGGACACTGGTGCCAATGCCCGCCTCGCGCATCTGCTCGATGAATTCATCGCGTGTCAGCCTCAATTCTTCCAGCCTCAGTCTCAAGACATAGAGGTGCCACGCGTGCACGTCGCCCGGCCGCTGCACGTTGGGGCAGACGACGGGCAAGTCCGAGAACGCGGCATTGTAAGCGCGCGCGATCGAGTCCCGCTCGGCCTGGAAGCGGTGCGCTTTGCGGAGTTGGCAAATGCCGAGGGCAGAGGCGATGTCGGTAAGGTTGTACTTGTATCCTGGCGCCACCACTTCGTAGAACCAGCTCGCTTTGGGCGATGAATAGCGATCGAACGCATCGCGACTGATGCCGTGCAGGCGCATGATCTTCATGCGGTCCGCAAATTCGGCTGAGCCGGTAACGATCATGCCGCCTTCGCCGGTGGTGATGGTCTTCGTGGCGTAGAAGCTGAAGACGGTCATATCGCCGATGGTGCCGATCATTTGCCCCTTGTAGGTGCTCGGCAGTGCGTGCGCGGCATCTTCGATGACCCTCAGGCCATGCTCTCTCGCCACGCCGAGGATGGCGTCCATATCGCAGCTTTGGCCCGCAAAATGGACGGGAATGATCGCCTTGGCCGCAGGTGTGTTGCGTGCCGTCTCGGACAGCTTCAACGGATCGATGTTGAGCGTATCCGGGTCGATATCGACGAACACCGGATCAGCGCCGACGTAACGAACCACCTCCGCCGTGGCTGTGAAGGTGTAGGCAGTCGTCAGCACTTTGTCGCCTGGCCCCACACCGGCGGCATCGAGCGCCAGGTGAAGGCCCGCGGTTGCAGAATTCACCGCGAGGGCATGAGGCATGCCCGTCAACGCAGCAAAGTCGCTTTCGAACGCCTTGGTGAGAGGACCCGTCGTAATCCAGCCGGAGCGCAGAGCGCTCGCAACCGCCTCGATCTCATCCTCTGCAATCCTAACGGCAGCGAATGGAAGGAATGGAAGAGGGGCGCACTGGTCCGCGTCGGGCGAAGACAGCTTGCAATCTCCGATGACTATGCTGCAGGCGGGAACCTCTAACCCACGCCACAGCCGGAGTAAAGCTTCTAAGCGGCGGCACGGCCGTATCCCGCGGGCGACTAGGGCTGTTTCGCAAGTCATCTCTGCCCCTGCGACGGCCAATGCGCACGGCTGCACCCTGGTGCCATGGTTGGCCTGCGGGACACCGCGTTCGGGAATCCGGCGCCCTTGTATGGCTCTATGCGCGAACCTAAGAATTAACTCCCACCCGCTTTTATGGCGACGATGGAGGAACTCGCATGAAAGCAAGAAGGCTTCTTGAAAGCAGCTCCCACGCACCCGAGGTGCTGCGCGTCGTGTTCACCGCCTTCGACATGGCGTGGGAAGAATTGCAGCGCGAGCACCCAACGCCGCCCGACCGAATTGCGGGCGAGCGCGAACGTCTCGCATCGGTATTGCTGTCGCTGGCGCCGGCTCAAGTGCCGGACCCCGTCGCACTCAAGAACAGTGCTCTAGCTGCCCTACGGCGCGGCGCGGCGTAGAAGCCGCGAGCCGACCCGCGTTTAGCCTCGGACACGACGCAGCGTCTCCGAGGCAGCACGATCGGCGCGGCGAGTGGATGCGCGAGCCTACTTCGCCCGCTTCGTATTGTTGCGCCCTTCATATTTCGGCCGGTGTGCCGGAACGGACTGGTTACGGCCTTTTCCTTTTCGCTTTGCCATTCTCGCCTCCGTTTGAGGATGTGGTGCACTCCCACCAACTCGACACGGCGGCTGGCGTTCCATTATGGACGCGGTCGCGCCACAGACCGCACCGCGGCGCGTCAGTTAAACTTTGTCACTGTTTGCTTGAAACCGGCGTTGCAGCGCTGACCTCCGCGTATCGCCGACCTTCCTCTCGCTGGGAGGGGACAAGGCCCATGCGCAGTCCGGAACTGTCCGCGAGCCGGGAGGTTTCTCCTCCCTGCGAGGGAACTCATGCTCAACGCAGGGAGGTTCAGCCATGCATAGAGCCAGTAATCTCACGATCACGCGGCGAGACATGCTCATTGCAGGAATGACGTCGGCAGCAGCCGCGACCGCACTACGACGGGCCGAAGCGGAGGTCGCAGTCTCCGAGCGCGGTGCCGCTCCGCCCCACGCAAAGGTTTTCTTCAACGTCAACGGCGTCGAGCGCGCGCTCGAGCTCGACACCCGCACGACGCTGCTCGATGCCCTGCGCGAGCACCTTCACCTTACAGGCACGAAGAAGGGCTGCGATCACGGGCAATGCGGAGCATGCACCGTCATCGTCGATGGTCGACGGATGAATTCCTGCTTGAGCCTCGCTGTCATGCACGAGGGCGGCAACATCACGACTATTGAGGGCCTTGGCACGCCGAATAACCTGCATCCCATGCAAGCCGCATTCATCCGGCACGACGGCTACCAATGCGGTTACTGCACACCGGGACAGATTTGCTCAGCCGTCGCCGTCCTCGCCGAACTTGAAGCCAATGTTCCAAGCCATGTGACCGGCAATCTGACCGCCGCCGCGGAGCTGACACACGATGAGCTGCGCGAGCGCATGAGCGGCAACATCTGCCGCTGCGGCGCCTACTCGAATATCGTCGACGCGATCACCGAGGTTGCGGGGAGGAAGGTATGAGATCCTTCACTTACGAGCGTGCAGCATCCCCGCAAGAGGCAGCCAGCGCAGCGGCGCGACGGCCAAACGCGAAATTCATCGCCGGCGGAACGAACCTGCTGGACCTGATGAAGCTCGAGATTGAAACCCCTGCGCATCTCGTCGACGTCAACAGTCTCGCGCTCGATCGGATAGATCCAACGCCGGAAGGCGGATTGCGCATAGGAGCGCTGGTCCGCAACACGGATCTCGCCGCGGATATGCGCGTGCGACGTGACTACGGGGTCCTTGCTCGCGCGCTTCTCGCGGGTGCCTCCGGCCAGCTACGCAATAGAGCGACGACAGCCGGCAATTTGCTCCAGCGCACGCGCTGCCCTTACTTTTACGATACGAATCAGGCTTGCAATAAGCGTGAGCCTGGCAGCGGCTGCAGCGCGGTCGGCGGGTTCAGCCGCCAGCATGCGATCGTGGGCGCCAGTGAAGCGTGCATCGCAACGCATCCGAGCGATATGGCCGTCGCCATGCGGGCCCTGGATGCAACGGTCGAGACGATACGCCCCGACGGGCAGACGCGAACCATTCCCATCGCCGAGTTCCATCGCCTGCCGGGCGACACACCGCACATCGAGACGGTGCTCGAGCCTGGGGAGTTGATCACCGCGGTGACGCTGCCAAAGCCCGTCGGCGGGACGCAGGTCTATCATAAGGTGCGCGACCGGGCCTCGTATGCATTCGCCCTGATCTCGGTTGCCGCGATCATCCACAAGGATGGCACGGGACGCGTTGCCCTCGGTGGCGTCGCCCACAAGCCTTGGCGCGTCGAGGCGGCGGAGACGGATATGCCGCGTGGCGCGAAGTCCGTGACCGCTGGGCTGCTCGACGGCGCGAAGCCGACGCCCGAGAACGCGTTCAAACTGCCACTGGTCGAGCGCACGTTCGGCGCAATTATCGATGAAGCAAGGGGCTGAAGCGATGAAGTTCGACACCCCAGCCACGACCAATCCGATCGATCAGCTCAAAGTGGTCGGCAGGCCCACCAACCGCATCGATGGCCCGCTCAAGACTACAGGCACGGCGCGCTATGCCTATGAGCACCACGATATCAAGCCAACTCCGGCGTACGGCTATGTGGTTGGCGCGGCGGTCGCCAAGGGGCGCATCGCCTCCATGGACCTTTCGCGAGCCAAATCTGCGCCCGGCGTCCTGGCGATCGTCACCGCGGACAATGCCGGCAGGCTTGGCAAGGGCGAGCGCAACACGGCGAAGCTGCTCGGCGGCCCGGAGGTCGAGCACTACCACCAGGCAATTGCACTCGTTGTGGCCGAGACGTTCGAGCAGGCCCGGGCGGCAGCGCAACGCGTTCGTGTGGAGTATGCGCCTGAGGAGGGCGCCTTCGATCTCGCCAGCGCCAAAGACGCTGCGATTGCGCCTGAAGCCGATCCGTCGAGCGGGCCGCCCGATAGCGCCGTGGGTGATTTCCACGCCGCGTTCAGAGCCGCGCCGGTTCGGCTCGACGCGAGCTACACGACCCCCGACCAGTCCCATTCGATGATGGAGCCGCATGCCTCGATCGCCAAGTGGGATGGCGACAAGCTCACGCTGTGGACGTCCAATCAGATGATCGATTGGGGCGTGACCGATCTCTCCAAGACGCTCGGCATCCCCAAGGAGAACGTGCGCCTCGTCTCTCCGTTCATCGGCGGCGGCTTTGGCGGCAAGCTCTTCCTGCGCACGGATGCGTTGCTGGCCGCGCTTGCCGCACGCGAGGCCAGGCGCCCGGTGAAGGTGGCCCTGCCGCGCCCCTTCATGGCCAACAACACGACGCACCGCCCGGCGACCATCCAGCGCATTCGCATCGGTGCGACAGCGGACGGCAAGATCACCGCCATTGCTCATGAAAGCTGGTCGGGCGACCTACCCGACGGCGGTCCCGAGACGGCGGTGCAGCAGACGCGCATGCTGTACGCCGGCGCCAACCGCATGACCGCCACGCGTCTGGCAACCCTCGATCTTCCCGAAGGCAATGCCATGCGCGCGCCAGGCGAGGCGCCTGGGATGATGGCCTTGGAGATCGCCATGGACGAGATGGCGGAAAAGCTCGGCATCGATCCCGTGCAGTTCCGCATCCTCAACGATACCCAAGTCGTACCCGATCACCCGAGCCAACCTGCGTCCGACGAGCAGCAGGCGCAGGATGGCAAAGAGGTGAAGCCCGCCAATCCGCCCTTCTCGCAGCGCCAGCTCGTCGAGTGCCTGCGCGTCGGAGCCGAGCGCTTCGGCTGGCTAAAGCGCAATCCGCTCCCCGGCGAGACGCGCGAGGGCCGCTGGCTGACCGGGATTGGCGTTGCCGCAGCGTTCCGCAACAACTTGCTCAACAAATCTGCCGCCCGCGTGCGGCTCGATCGGCGCGGGCTCGTCACCGTCGAAACCGATATGACCGATATCGGCACCGGCAGCTACACGATCATCGCGCAAACAGCGGCCGAGATGATGGGCGTGGCACTCGAGAATGTAAGCGTGCGGCTCGGCGACTCGGCTTTTCCCATCTCCTGCGGATCTGGAGGGCAGTGGGGTGCAAACAACTCGACCGCCGGAGTCTATGCCGCTTGCGTCAAGCTGCGCGAGGCGGTGGCGCAGAAGCTCGGCTTCAATCCTGCCGAGGCAACGTTTGCCGATGGCATGGTGCGCGCGGGAGACCGCAGCGTTCCGCTCGGGGAGGCAGCCGGCGGCAACGCAATCGTGGCGGAGGACGCTATCGAGTACGGCGATCTCGACAAGCGCTACCAGCAGTCGACCTTCGGTGCGCATTTCGTCGAGGTTGGCGTCGACGCCGCCACCGCCGAGATTCGCGTGCGCCGCATGCTTGCAGTGTGCGCCGCCGGGCGCATCCTCAACCCCAAGGCCGCCCGCAGCCAGGTCATCGGCGCAATGACGATGGGTGTCGGCGGAGCGCTGATGGAAGAGCTGGTGGTGGATAAGCGATCCGGCTTTTTCGTCAACCACGACCTCGCCGGCTATGAGGTTCCGGTGCACGCCGACATCCCGCATCAGGAGGTGATCTTCCTCGATGAGACGGATCCCGTGTCATCGCCGATGAAGGCGAAAGGCGTGGCGGAGCTCGGGATCTGCGGTGTCGCCGCGGCGGTGGCTAATGCAGTCTACAATGCCACCGGTGTGCGCGTTCGCCGCTATCCGATCACCCTGGACAAGCTTCTCGACCGCCTGCCCGACGCGGCGTGATTTGTCGGAGGGTGGGGGTGGGTCCGGGCTCCATGAGCGCCGCCCGCATCCTGGCTACTCGTTGGGTGAGACGCCGTGTTCTCGATAGAGCTCATCCTGCGCCGCCTTGAACTCTGCTAGGGTGAAGTCATAGCCGGCGCGCCGGATCTCGGCCCAGCTCGCCTCTTCATCGTCGCTGATGTCGTTTATCCTCCGGCGAAATCCCTCATCGGAACGCATGCGGCGGATGTAGGCAGCGGCAGATTCAATGGACATGGCGTGTCGCTCCAATAGGCGGTCGTAACCTTGTGCCCCAGGTCACCGGCGCGGAACAAGCGCTTCAACGTTCTGATGCAATAGTCGCGCCGAGAGGTGAGCACGCCGAGCCTGGCGAGGCAGGCCGACAGCGCAAGACACGCAATCCTCTCGCACCAGGACTGATGACGTGCCGGGACTCTCCGACCCCATTTGCCGGCTGCGGCCAACGCTGCCGGGCTTCTCGCGGCGAGCTGAGGCACGAGGCTCGTCGGCGGCGCTATAGCAGGTCCCTTGCTTGCGATGACGCCGCCGAGGTCGATCGCAAAGCCTTCACGTCGCGCATGGGCGGCGCGCCGAAAAGGCGCCGGTACTCCCGATTGAACTGCGTGGCGCTCTCATATCCGACGTGAAGAGCGGCCGTGCCTGCATCCATCTCCTCGGCCAGCAACAGCCGTCGGGCTTCGTGAAGCCGCAGGTGCTTCTGGAACTGGAGCGGGCTCATCGAAGTCAGGACGCGGAAGTGATGGTGCAGCGTCGAGATGCCCATTCCAGAGATGCGCGCCAGTTCCTCGACGCTGAGCTGCGATTTGTAGTTCTCTCGCAGCCACGCAATCGCACGCGCGACCCGATTGCTCTGCGTGCCGATGCGCACGATCTGCCGCAGCCGCGTGCCGGCGGCGCTCGTCAGCACGCGGTAGAGCATCTCTCGCTGAAGGAGGTCACCGAGGATCAAGGCGTCATTTGGGGCTGACACCAGATCGATCAGCCGGGCCAAAGCATCGAACAAGGGTTTCGTGGCTGGCCCTACGGCCATTGCAGATCCAGGGGCCGCGGACGGCTCTTCTGTGTCGATCACCGCAATGATCTGCTTTGCAGCCGTCAGATCGAGCTTCCAGAGGATCGAGATGTAGGGTTCTCTGGGGCTTGCTTCGAGAACCTCGGTGATCGTCGGCAGATTGACGGCGGTCAGAAGGAAAAGCGACTCATCGTACCAATACGACGAGCTGCCGAGGATCACGCGCTTGCGACCTTTGATAATCATCGCCAGCGATGGGTCGTATTGGTAGGGCGTCGGCGGCGCTGGACTGGTGCGCTTGAACAACGTCAGTCCGATGTTGGGCGCCACGAGCTCCTCTCGGTTTCCGAGCAAGCCCGAAATCGTCTTTGCCAGCACGCTGCGGATCGCCACGGTCTCGCGCCGCCGCGCATCGTCCTCTTTGGTCGTCCTGTAGTCCATCGCACGCCTCTCCAACACCCACCATACCAACGCCGGAGCACGGCAGCCCCCGAAAAAGTCGGCGGCCAGAGGATCAGGCAATAATTCGACAGGATAGGGCTAACGCATCCCAAGCCCGCCGGCCATCATTGCTGTCAGCCGCAAGAGACAAGCCGAGTATCGGAGGTGGCCATGGCCGGAAGACTGGACGGCAAAGTCGCACTGATCACCGGCGCTGCGCGCGGGATCGGCGAAGCGCACGCTCAGCTCTTCGCGGCGGAAGGCGCAAGCGTGGTCGTCACGGATGTGCTGGCGGAGCAGGGCGAAGCGCTTGCCGCGCGTCTCAGGGGCGAAGGTCGTAACGCGATATTCTGCGCGCTGGACGTTACGAGCGAAAACGATTGGGCTGCCGCTGTCGCCGCCGCAGAGAAGAGCTTCGGTAAGCTCTCGATCCTCGTCAACAACGCGGCGATATTCAACAATTCCGGTCTCGAAGCGACATCGCTCGCCGATTGGAACAAGCTCATCGACGTCAACTTGACCGGCTACTTTCTGGGCACAAAAGCGGCGATGCCGGAGCTCGTGAAGACCGGCAACGGGGCGATCGTCAACGTCAGCTCGGTCTACGGGCTGATCGGCACGACCGGCTTCACGGCCTATCATGCCGCGAAGGGCGGCGTGCGCATGCTGAGCAAGGCGAGCGCCCTCGAGTACGCCAAGAGAGGCGTGCGTGTGAACTCGGTCTATCCCGGAAACACGCATACGCCTGCCTGGGACGACCTTACGGAGGCGGAGCGGCAGGCGTTGATCGCAATCGTGCCGATGGGTGGACCAGCGCAGTCAATCGATGTCGCCTACGGCTCGCTGTACCTCGCGTCCGATGAGGCACGCTTCGTGACTGGCCCGGAACTCGTCATCGATGGCGGCTGGAGCATTCCGTGAGGTCGCTCAAGCCGGCTCTGACCAAGACAGCTCTGACATGAGTATGCAAATGAAGACATGGTTCATCACCGGCGCTAGCCGTGGCCTCGGGCTCGAGATAGCGCGCGCGGCGCTCGAGGCGGGTGATCAGGTCGTCGCCACGGCGAGAAAGCCAGAGCAGGTGTGCGCCGGCCTTGCCACGTTCGGCAATCGACTGCTGGCGTCGCGGCTCGACGTCACCGACGAGGCGTCGGTCGAGACGGCCATCAGCGCGGCATTGGAGCGGTTCGGGCGCATCGATGTGCTCGTCAACAACGCCGGCTACGGCCAGCTCGGCGCATTCGAGCAGCAATCGGTTCCCGCCATTAACCGGCAGTTCGCGACCAACGTCTTCGGCGTCTTTGCCGTGACCCGGGCTGTGCTGCCTCAGATGCGGGCGCAGCGCTCCGGCCACGTTCTGACCGTGTCGTCCACCGGCGGGTTGGCCGGCGCCGAGGGGGGATCGATCTACTGCGCCACTAAGCACGCACTCGAAGGCTGGTCGGAGTCGCTGCGCATCGAGCTGGCACAGTTTGGCATCAAGACCACGCTGATCGAGCCCGGCTTCTTTCGCACGGACTTCCTCGACCCCAGTTCGGTCTCTTACGGAGACATTGCCATTGCGGACTACGCGAACTATTCGGCCGGCGTGAGAGCCCATCTCGATCAAATAAACCACCGGCAGGCCGGCGATCCTGCCAAGCTCGGCAAGGCGGTCGTCACGCTTGTCGCGTCGGACGATCCGCCGGAGCGCTTTGCCGCTAGCTCCGATGCCTATGACATCCTGATCGATCGCGCGCTGAGGAACCGCACCGAAGCGGACAAATGGCGCGAGCTGTCCATGTCCACCGCCATCCCGCAGCACGCGTGAAGTTGCGTTCCTGGGCAATGACCGCGTTCGACGCGCGCTCGGCGAACGGATCGGCGCGCGGCCGCCCAGAGAAATGGGCAACAATTCCGTTGGATCAGAGTAACGGGCAAGGCCACTACGCTCCTAAGGTGTGGTGGGTAGGCTGTACCAACGCGACGCCTCGGAGCGCTGCTTCGTCAGCCATCGTCATCTTTTGAGAAAGGGCTGTTTCGGCAATGCGTGAGTCGCTGAAAGATACGGTTGCGTTGGTCACAGGAGCATCGAGTGGCATCGGTCAGGCGTCGGCCGTTCGCTTGGCTGCGGCTGGTGCTCGGGTCGCGCTTGTTGCGCGTCGCGTGGAGCGACTTGAAAAGCTCGCCAAGGACATCCGCGCTAAGGGCGGAGAGGCTATCGCAATCGCCGCGGACATCGGCTCGGTCGGGGACGCCGAAGGCGCAGTAGCACGTACCGTTGCCGATCTGGGACGCCTCGATACGGTGGTGAATGCGGCGGGCGTGATGATCAACGGGCCGACCCTAGAGGTCACGCTGTCCGATTGGGATCAAATGCTGAATGTGAACTTCCGCGGTCTCATGTACGTCACCAAGGCCGCTCTGCCACACCTCCTGCAGGCGGTGGGGACGAGCTCGCGCAAGGTGGCGGACGTCGTCAACGTCTCCTCGGTGGCCGGCCGCTACGCGGCGCCGCAAGTCGCCATCTACAATGCCACGAAGTTCGCCGTGAACGCAGCGACCGAAGCCTGGCGGCAGGAGTTCACCCGGCAATCGCTGCGGTTCTCTGTGGTCGAGCCCGGCGCCACGACGACCGAGCTCTGGAACAAAGAGGGGCAGTGGGAAGGGTTCACGGCCATGTTCGGCGACGTCGAGAGGCTGCTTGCCGAGGACATCGCTGAAGCCGTCGCTTACATCGTGACGAGCCCGCGCCGCGTCGCCGTCAATGAGATCCTCATCCGGCCGACCGACCAGCCATAGTCAATTGTCGCGGACGGGCGATCTTGGTCTTGGTGCCGCCTACGCCGCCAAAATCGCGCGGCCGTTCCTCCATCGATTGCTTGAGCGATCGCACCATCGTCTTGATGGCATGGGTATAGGCGGTCTCGTTGTCGCCGCGGAAATCGAGGACACGCGTGTAGACCGACTTGCCGGTCGCAACGTCCCTGATGTCGACGTTGAATGTCAGCACAAGCGTACTGACTTTGTTTATCCACGCCGTCAGCACGTAGCGCGCATCTACGCGCGCGGCGATATCGCGCTCGCAGCCGTTGCATCGGCGCAGGTAGGTCCCGGGGTTCACCGCGGCAATGGCCTGGGCGATCTCGGCCTCTGGCACCACGGAGAAAAGCCCCGCGTCCCGGATCTGCGTAGCAATCATGCCCGTTGCGCGTTGCAGCATCTCCTTATGCGGATCGGGGCCGACCTCTCCCGAAGTGTCGTTGATCTCGAACGGCAGGATGGCCAGCGTCGGTAGTGTTTCTCCGGCATGCACACGTGTCGAGACGCCACAGCCGACCGCGGCGATCACGATTAACAAGAGCACCAGAAGTCTGGGCGCTGAGGAGAACGTGCCCGCCATTTTCACCACCTCCTTGGCTTGGAACATGCTGCAGCCTAGGGGGGCGAACCGCCGGCCGGACACGGTGATTTGCCGGTCATCTTCGGGCAAATATCCCGATATCGACATCGGCACCTTGGCAAGAACGCGCAAAGGTGGATCATCGCAGCATGCAACCGATCACAAGCTTTCGCCGCCGACCCGCTGACCTCAAAACGGCTTTGCTCGTCCACATCTGCCTGGTCGCAGCGGCGTGCCTCATGGCGGCAGCAATCTTCGCGGCTTACGAAACGCGGCGGGAGGAAGTCACGCGCGCGACCTCGGTCGCTGAGGTCGTCGGCAAGCAGCTCGACCTGCAATTGCTGCGCATCTCGGCATCGATCGATACCAAGAGGCGCTTCCCCGATTGGGATGTCGTGCTCGCTGGATTCCCGCTCGCCGGACAATGCGTCCAGCTCTACGACCTGATGGGTACATTGCTGCGCAGCCAATGCATCGGCACACCGGCCGAGGAGTCGTCGGCACCCGGCTGGTTCGTATCGGCGTGGAAGCAGCTCTATGGCCAAGAAAGCTCCGTCGAGCGCGCTGTCGGCAAAGCCGGCGAACGCAGCGCCACGCTCATCGTCTCCTCCGATCAGGCGACGGTTGCCGGGCGCGCCTGGGCGCAGGTGCGGCAGCTCACCGCCCACACCGCGCTGATCACGCTCGTCCTCTCTACGCTCGTCTATCTGGCGCTGGCAAGATCGCTCTCTCCAGCCGAGCGACTGATCGGCGGATTGGAGAAAATGACGGCCGGTGACTTCGCGCTGCGCCTGCCTCCTTTCAAGCTCAGGGAGTTCGACCACATCGGCAAGGCGGCGAATGCGCTCGCGGCGAAGATCGAGACGACGCTCGGCGAGCGCGCCGAGCTGACGAAACAGCTCATCAACTCGCAGGAGGACGAGCGGCGCTCCCTCGCCCGCGAGCTGCATGATGAGTACGGTCAGAACCTGGCGGCGATTGCGGCTCTGGCAGCGTCGATCGAGACGTCGGCCGATACGGCCGAGTCTGAGCTTGCGCTGGAGGCGAGGACCATCGGCAACATCGTTGGCGGGATGATGCGCACGTTGCGCGGGACGCTGCAACGTTTGCGCCCGGGGGATGTCGACGACTTTGGGTTGGACGAGGCGCTGCGGCAGCTCGTTGAGGTTTGGAACGCCCGCCGGCAGCCCACGACGAAGTTTGCGTTGGACGTCGCAGACGACATCGGGACGCTCCCGGCCAGCACCGCCGTGCACGTCTTCAGGATCGCGCAGGAAGGACTGACGAACGCGGTGCGCCACGCGCAGGCAACTCGGGTCGACTTGCGGCTCGAGCGGGTCGCAGCAGCGAGGCCGGAGGACAAGCTGCATCTCCGTTTGACCATCGAGGACGATGGCAAGGGCGGCGATCTTTCGGCCGATGCGATGGGTGCGGGAATGGGGCTGCTCAACATGCGCGAACGCGTTGCGGCCCTTGGTGGCACGATCGATTTTCTGCGTGCCGCGAGTGGCGGGGTGCGGGTTCAAGTGGTGATACCGGCAGCGACGGCGCCGAGAGAGGCACGGCTGCCATGATCCGCGTGATGCTCGTTGACGACCATGCGGTGGTGCGGGAGGGGTATCGCAGGCTGATCGAGAAGCACGGCGGAATGCTCGTCGTCGCCGAGGCCTTCGACGGGGCGAGCGCTTACGCTGAGTACAAAGCCCGCCAGCCCGATGTCGTCGTCCTCGATCTGAGCATGCCAGGGCAGGGAGGTATCGAGGCGCTGCGCCATATCCTGCAGTGGGACGAGCACGCCAAAGTGCTCGTCTTCTCGATGCATGAGAACTCCGCCTACGCGATGCAAGCGTTCCAGGCCGGTGCGAAGGGGTACATCACCAAGAGCAGCGCGCCCGCGCTCTTGATCGACGCCATACGCGATGTCGCCGCCGGGCGCAGGGCCATCGGCCCGGACGTCAGTCATCTGCTTGCGATCTCCCAGCTCGAGGGTGATCGCGGCGTGATCGACAGTCTCACGGCACGCGAATTCGATATCTTCAGGATGGTGGCCGAGGCAAAGTCGGTCGAGGAGATCGCAAAGACTCTGAACCTCAGCGCCAAGACCGTGGCCAACTACCACTATATCGTCAAATCCAAGCTCGGCGTATCGTCCGATGTCGAGCTCGTTCACCTGGCCATCAAGTACAAGATCGTCGACGCCAGCTAGTGTGCCGAGCGTGCACTGCGCTGTCGCCGGCGGCGCAAGGTCTCCTCTCATGCCGCGCGCTTGCGCCAATCGTCTAGATCGCGGGCAATTTGCCCGGTGTTCTTGGGCAAATCACCGACGTGCCCGCCAGCGCTATCGCCGTAGCCTGACGTCGCATGCTGATGAAAGCATGCGACGGGAGAGTGGAGGGCGCGATGTGCAGCTTACCGGACCACGCCGATTGTCGCGGACGCGAGGCCATCGATCGACGGAGGATGCTGAGGCAGCTAACGGCGCTTGGGCTGTCGGTGCCTCTCGCCACGACAATTCTCGATTGCCGCAAAGCAGGAGCGTCGAGCCTCCTCGATCGGTCAGAGATCATTGATGGGCTCAAATCTCTGATCGATCGCGCCGGCTCACCTGAGATCCAGGACGTGCGCGTGATCGAGCTTAGCGCCTCCGACCTTCCGTGGAAGAGCCTCGGTGTCAGCCTGGTCAAAGGCCAAGCTGTGACCTTCCTCCTCGGCGGGCGCGTGTGGCTGTCTCGCGATCAGGATCTGTGGGCCGAGCCGGGTGTCGCGTTCCACGCGCGCAGCAAAGGACGCCGTCCGATCTTCAACCCGATGGCAAACACCGGAACCATGATCGTCGCTCATGACGGCCCTGTCGAGATCGCCCGCTCTCTCGTCGAGTTTCAGAACGAGGATGGAGAAATCTGGACGCCGCGCGACGACTATGTGAAAGCCGATGTGAGCATCTATGGCCTGGCGGTGGTATGGCGCAAAGGTGCGCTTGCGGGCCTGAAGAGCCTTCTGGCGCATGGCGACGTCGGCGGCATGATCGGTGCGGAGATTGCGCGGCTTCAATCCCTACGGAGGCTGCCGGAGGGATGGAACAATCTCTACATGCTCGGCGGCGGCCCGGTTATCTTCAACGACCTCGGCTCGGGCCAGATCTCTTGCGAGCCGCTCAAGAATGCCGGCATTCTTCAGCGCCCCGTCTCCATCGCGCTCAAGCCCGGCACGAAGTTGAGCTGGAGCTGGATCGTGGAGGAGCTGCCCTCACGCCTGCCGGAGGATCAGTTCACGTCTCACGACTACCTGTCGATCGGGGCCGAGTACGACGATGGCCAGGATCTCACCTATTTCTGGAGTTGGGGGCTTCCGGTCGGCAAGGCGTTTCGTTGTCCCATCCCGCGCTGGACGCCAATTGAATCGCACATGGCCGTGCGCAGCGGCCTGCGTGATATCGGCACCTGGGTAGCAGATGAGCGCGATCTCTACGCCGACTATAGGACGCACATCGGCGGCTCCGCGACATCGGTCGTCCGCATATGGCTGCTGGGCGTCTCCCTGTTTCAGAGGCGTAGTGGATCGTGCCGCTTCGCCGACATCCAGATCTCCCAGCCAGGCGCTCCCAACCTTAAACTGTAGATCCGCCGCAGGAGTACAGCCTCTCCCTATGCGAGCAGATCTCGACTCGTGAGAGAGTCCGAAGACTCATGGGACGGCGGAGGCGTGTTCTTCGCGCGCCGCGCTCCAGATTTTTACGCCCGCGTCGGCATTCATCGCCGCGATTGCGATGCCGACGATGAGATCGGGCCATGCCGTGTGCCACAAGTAGGCGGTGAAGATGCCAGCGAAGATGATGGCGACGTTGGCGACGGCGTCATTGCGGGCAGACAGAAATGCTGCGCGCGCCAGGCTCCCGCGATGGTCGCGGAAGCGCGCGAGCAGGAAGGCGGAAATGAGATTGATCGCCAGGGCGCCAAGGCCGGTCGTCCCGAGTGCCAAGGCATCGGGCGCCGTTGGCATCTGCAACTTCTCGATCGCCGTCCAGAGGCCGGCGAGCGCCGGCAGCAGGGTGATGCCGGCGAGGGCCATGCCGATCCGTCCGCGCAGGCGTAACGACCATGCAAGCGCAAAGAATATGAGCAGGTTCACAGACGCGTCCTCGAAAAAGTCGACGCTGTCGGCAAACAGCGAGACTGAGCCGATAGCAAGTGCGACCGCGAACTCGACGAGCCCGTAGACAAGGTTCAAAACCGCGACAACGAGCACCGCACGGCGCAGGCCATCGGTAGATTCTTCGATCCGTTGCCGTTGCAGGTTCATATCAGCCCCTCGAAAGTCACCCTGACGGGATAGTGGTCGGACGCTACGTCCGTCTGCGCTGTGCGAATGACCTCGTAGCTCGCGGCATGTTGGGCCATCGCGCGCGTGGCGAGGACGTAGTCACAACGCATGGTGGGAAACTCGGTATCGACAAAGCCGACGCAAGGAACAGTCGGCACGCGAGCGTCACCGATGGCATGACCGACATCCACCCATCCTGCTGCCTCAAGGGCCGCCAGCACGGTGCGATCGGCGGTGCGGCCATCGTCGCCGAGGTAGCGCGCGCGATGGTTGGGCGAGAGCTCATCGAGGCCCAGCGGCTCAGCGTCGTGCGGGGAAGCGGAATTGAAATCGCCTGCAAGCAGAACAAGTCTGTCCGGAGCCGCGCGCGTTGCGAGGTAGGCAGCTTCTGCCCGACGAACGGCGGCTCCGTTTGGGCAAAGGTGCGCCGTGATGAAGGTCAAGGAGCGCGCTCCAGGCAGGGCGACCGTCAGCGCGGCCGCAGCGTGATGGAAGTGCGCGCCGTCCGCTTCGAACGCGACGGCTCGCAGGGAGCTGCGGATGAAGATGGCGGTGTTCTGGCCGCTCACCGGCGCGATGGCGAGAAAACCCCTCATGCCGAGGCTGCCCTCCATGGCGAAAAGCAGCTCGCTGCCTGCAGCATCGAAGCCTCTCGCCTCCTGCATCAGGAAGACGTCGGGTCGGAAGCTATTGATGACATCGATTTGCAGTCTGGCCCGCGAGTCATCGTTGCCGTCGCGACCGGCAAACAACGTATTCCACGTAAGGACTGATAGGGTCATGACGAACGAGCCCGCAAAAGAGTGTGCGAACGGTCAGCGCGAGAGGGCTGAGAGAGGCCGGCGCAGTGAGGACTGCGCCGACCATTGATCGCGAGACGTTACTTGGCGTCGGGCAGTGCGTAGACCGTCAGCGAGCCGCCGAGTGCGGTGTAGCTGTTGAGGCCGGAGTAGCCGCCGACCGCGCCGAGACCATCGGTCGGGTTCGTCAGGCCGGCCGCGAGGCCGATGCCTGCCCAGCCACCGACGCCCGAGTAGACGCCGATGTACTGCTTGCCCTTGTGCCCGTAGGTGAACACGTTGCCGATGACGCCGGAGGGCGTCTTGTTCTTGAACAGCAGCTTGCCGTCCTTCTGATCAAGACACTTGAGGTAGCCCTCGAGCGTGCCATGGCAGACGATGCCGCCGGCGGTGGTCAGAGCGCCGGACCATACGGAGAAGAGCTCCTTGTTGGCCCACACGATCTTGCCCTTGCCGGCATCCCAGGCGATGAAGTTGCCCATGTTGTCCTGGCCCTTGGGCGGATACATGGACAGCGTCGCGCCGACGTAGGGCTGGCCGGCGGTGTACTCGACCTTGAACGGCTCGTAGTCCATGCAGACGTGGTTCGTCGGCACGTAGAACAAGTTGGTCAGCGGCGAGAACGCGGCCGGTTGCTCGTCCTTGGTTCCGAGCGCGGCCGGACAGATGTCGGTGGTGTTGACATCCGGTCCGTTGAGGAACGTCGACTTGGAAGCGACCACGAGCGGACGGCCATAGGTCGGGCTCGACTTGTCGAGGTCGACCTTGGTCGCCCAGTTCACTGCCGGGTCGTACTTCTCGGCGACCAGCGGCTCGCCCGTCTTGCGGTCGACCGTATAGGCGAAGCCATTGCGGTTGAACTCCACGACGACCTTGCGCTTCTCGCCCTTCACGTCGATGTCGGCGATGATCGGCTCGTTGATGCCGTCATAGTCCCACTCGTCGAACGGCGTGTACTGGTAGGCCCAAGCGGCGAGACCGGTGTCAGGATCGCGGGCGAAGAGCGTCATCGACCACTTCTGGTCGATCTGCTTGCCGTCCGGTCCCGCCCGCTGCGCCGGGTTCCAGGTCGAAGGATTGCCCGTGCCGTAGTAGAAAAGATGCAGCGCGGGGTCATACGACATGTAGCCCCAGGTCGAGCCACCGCCGAGCTTCCATTGATCGCCCGTCCACGTGTTGAGCGAGGAGTTCTTGCCGACTGGCTTGCCGAGCGACACGGTCTTGTCGGGATCGACGAGAATCTCGTCGTCCGGTCCCATCGAATAGGCGCGCCAGACAAGCTTGCCGGTGTTGATGTCATAGGCCGTCATGCGGCAGCGGACGCCGAACTCGGCACCCGATACGCCAACGATCACCTTGTCGCCGATGACGATGGGCGCACCCGTCCCCGTCTCGCCGCGTTTTGGATCGCCTTCGACCGCCTTCCACACTTCCTTGCCGGTCTTCGCATCGATGGCAACGAGCGAGGTATCGGCTTGGTGCAGGAAGATCTTGCCATCGCCGAACTGCACACCGCGATTGACGGTGTCGCAGCACATGACGGGGATCACCGCCGGGTCCTGCTTCGGCTCGTACTTCCACAGGACCTTGTTCTCGTCGTTGAGGAGTGCGTAGACGATGTTCGGGAACGGCGTGTGGACGTACATCACGTCGTCGATGACGAGAGGCGAGCCCTCGTGGCCACGCAGCACGCCGGTGGAGAACGTCCACGCGACCTGCATGTTGCCGACGTTCTTGGTGTTGATCTGGTCGAGCTGCGAATACCCTTGGGCGGCATAGTCATGCCGTTGCATCGCCCAGTTGTTTGGGTTCGCCGCCGCTTTCATGGCGCTTTCGTTTGCCGCGGCGGGCAAGGAAAGCGCCAATGCAGCCACGGTGACGGTGGCGTACAGAGACTTTCTCATCATTTCCTCCAATGCTAACGTCACCGTCGGTGACGCAAGCCACGAAGCCCATTTCTGGCCGTCGCTGGGAGGATGATGGCGAGTTCGCCCGAGCGGGGAGGAAGCTGGCAGGCTTTTTCCGCTTTGACGTTCTCTTTCATCCTCCCAACTCACCGAGATGATGAAAGACGAGCGTCCTTCCGCGGCAGGCAAAAAAATAGATCCCTACCGCGGCCGCCGAACAGGTTCGGCAGCACCATCGCAGTAGGAATCATCGGCCAACGGGGCGGTTATAAGGGAGATTCCATTCCCTAGGTTCTGGAAGTTTATCCGAACCTGCCGCGACAATATTCCTCTCCCTTTTCTAGTCAACGGAAATTCTCACGCGCGCGTGAACATCCGCCGCCCCGGACAAGTGCGCGCGATGAGCCAAATCGATATCAGCGTTGTCAGCCCGCGCCGCGCATCTGGCAGCTCTGACACGTTCCATGCAGCTCCAGCGTCGCGGTCTTGAGCTCGAACGCAGATGCGCGGCACCATTTTGCAAGGCCGGCCACCAGCTCTCGCGGTGAGAACTCGGTGACCGTGCCGCAGCAATCACAGATCGCAAAGGCCGGTGTCGCATGCTGCTCGGGATGCCGGCAGGCGATAAAGGCATTCAAAGATTCAAGCTTGTGAACCTGCCCCTCGCGGACCAGGCGGTCGAGCGCACGGTAGACCGTGGCCGGCGCCAGATCGCGCCCGTTGCCGATGGCGGCCATGATCTCGTAGGCACTGATGGGCCTGTCGGCCTTGCGTAAGGCGTTCATCACGCTTTGTGCGTGCTCGGTGCCGGTCCGCCGCTTGGAAGAAATGTTGACCATCCGCATCTCCTCTTGACGGATGTTATAACATCCGCAATCAGTAGGTCAAATGCCAAGGAGGCCATCCCATGGACGCTGATCTTTCCGCTCATATGACTCAAGCCGCCGAGAAAGCCGACACGCGCCTGCCGGTCACCGTGCTGTCCGGCTTTCTCGGTGCCGGCAAGACGACGCTTCTGAACCACGTGCTCAACAACCGCGAGGGGCGCAAGGTGGCGGTGATCGTCAACGACATGAGCGAAGTGAATATCGACGCCGATCTCGTGAGCAACGGTGGCGCAAAGCTGTCGCGCACCGAGGAGACACTGGTCGAGATGTCGAACGGCTGCATCTGCTGCACGCTGCGCGACGACCTCCTGCAGGAGGTCGAGCGCCTCGCCAGCGAGGGCCGCTACGACTACCTGCTCATCGAATCGACCGGCATCGCCGAGCCGCTGCCCGTTGCCGCTACGTTCGAGTTTCGCGACGAGGCCGGCAAGAGCCTCTCCGACACGGCGCGGCTCGACACCATGGTGACGGTGGTCGATGCCGCCAACCTGTTGCGGGACTATTCCTCCCAGGACTTTCTCAAGGATCGGGGCGAGGTCGCGGGCGAGGAGGATGATCGCTCCCTCGTCGGGCTACTGGTCGAGCAGATCGAGTTCGCCGATGTCATCATCCTCAACAAGACCGACATCGCCACGCCGCGCGATCGTGAGCTTGCCAAATCGATTATTCGTGCGCTCAACGCCGACGCCCGCATCATCGAATCCAGCCACGGCAAGGTGGCGCTGGGCGACATTCTCGACACCGGGCTTTTCTCCTTCGATGCCGCGCACCGGCACCCGACCTGGTTCAAGGAGCTGAACGGCTTCAAGGAGCATCAGCCCGAGACCGAGGAGTACGGCATCTCGAGCTTCGTCTATCGTGCGCGCGGGCCGTTCGAGCCAGCGAAGCTGCACGCCTTCTTCGCCAAGTCGTGGCCGGGCGTCGTGCGCGCAAAGGGCTTCTTCTGGCTCGCGTCGCGACCGGCATTCGTCGGCGAGCTGTCGCAAGCCGGCCCACTCGTGCGCACCGAAGGCATGGGCTACTGGTGGGCGGCCGTACCGAAGAAGAACTGGCCGGACGATGAAGGGCTCGTCGCGCGCATCAAGAACGGCTGGCACAAGCAGTGGGGCGACCGGCGCCAGGAGCTGGTGTTCATCGGCACCAAGGAAATGGATCAGGAGGTCATCAAGGCCGAGCTCGACGCCTGCCTCCTGAAGCTGCCCAAGGACGGCACCATCGACACCAAGGCATGGGCGCGGCTTGACGATCCGTTTCCGCGCTGGAGCCGCGAGGCGGCATGACGATGAGCCCTTTGTTCAAGCAGCGCACATTTTCATCGGAGTCAGCGGCGCTCGCCCAGGGCGCGTGCATCTCGGAGCTGCCGAGCGTGTTGCGCCGCTGGCAGGAGCCGGGTTGCCAGCTCGCCCTTTGGCGGCGCCAGCTTGCCCCCGATCTCGTGCGCCGCCTCGATCGGCTGCCATTCGCGGCGCTGCCGTCGGCACGCTTCACGACGGCACCCGAGGAAGCCAGCCGCAAGCTCGAAGCTTCGCTGCTAGCGAGCCCGCTGCATGATGGCGTGCTGCGCGCTGCTCTCGTCCACGACATGGCGCACCTCGTCATGCTCTTCGCCAGTGCCACCGGTTCACCGGAGATCGAGGTGCGCATCGAGGCGGTAGACGATGACGCCTGCCGACGGTTTCATACGGATGTGACGTATGCGCGCCTCGTTACGACCTATATCGGCTGGGGCACGGTGTGGGTGCCCCCGGAGCACGCGGGTGAGGCGCTCCGGATGCAGGATGCCTACGCCGGACCGATCTGCCAGATGCCACGCTTCACTGTCGGATTGTTCGGCGGTTCGGAAGGGCCAACCAGCGGCCTGGTGCACCGCTCTCCGCGCATCGCCGGGACAGGAACGTTCCGACTCTTCTTCTGCGTCAATCGTGCCTCGCGGCCGCCGGCCAGGCTGCATTGACCGAGCGCGCCATGCCGCGCCCTAGCAATAACCGAGGGAGCTCATCAACGATGGATGCCGTCGTATCCGGCCTGCGCCGACGTGTGGGGCGCCCGCGACCGAGCCGCGAGGCAGCAGAGGCTGCCGTGCGCACGCTCATCGAGTGGGCGGGCGACGATCCGGATCGCGAGGGGCTTCTGGGAACGCCCGAGCGCGTCGTGAGGGCGTATGAAGAGTTCTATGCTGGCTACAACGACGACCCCGTGGCGATTCTCGAGCGAACTTTCGAAGAGACAGCCGGCTACGATGAGATCGTGATGCTGCGCGACATTCGTCTCGAGTCTCACTGCGAGCATCATATGGTGCCGATCATCGGTCGGGGGCACGTTGCCTATCTGCCGCAAGGGCGCGTCGTCGGCATCTCCAAACTGGCGCGGCTCGTTGAGGTCTACGCCAAGCGTCTCCAGATCCAGGAGGCACTGACGGCCCAGATCGCCGATACGATCAATGATGTGCTGAAGCCCAAGGGCGTTGCTGTCGTCATCGAAGCGACGCATCAGTGCATGACGACACGCGGCATCAAGAAGCCTGGCGCCGTCACCATCACGAGCCGCATGCTCGGCTGCTTCCGCACCGATGCGGCAACGCGCGCCGAGTTTCTCGGCATGATCCGGGCGCCGCGCCTCGATGTAGCCTAGCGGGGTGCGTCTACGTTAGTGCTGGCGCCGGTCCCGGCGCCGCTGCCAATCCATCCCTAGTCGTTCCCATCGGCCCCTCGATTTTGCTACACGATACTGATCGACGTACTGGTGGAGGAGAAAGGCAGGCGTGGCTCGCCTTCCGCCTGATCCTGCTTTGACGCCAGCTATTTTCTTCTCCGGCCCGGTAGTGCGCCGAACAGCCCTGCAAAGAGAATCTCCCAGGCGCGTGTAAGCCCCCGGGCGAGCGCCACCCCGTCTGGCGCCAACATACGCACTGCCAGTCCCGCTTCGTTGGGCAAGCGCGTGGCGCCGGCATAGCTGCCGGTCGCCACAACGGCAGCTTCGAGATCCGCCGGCGACACTGCCGGAAAGCGCCCGAGTGCGAAGACGCTGCCGGCCATCCGTTGCGTTCCATGCGGAGCCAAGCGATCGAACTCGTTCCCGCTCACCCGCAAACGGTCGACCAGCAGGCGTCGTCCGGAGGCATCGGTGACGACCAGCTCGCTCGAGAACAGCGCAAAAGGCTCGCCGCGGCCGGCGCCTGGGTCATGCAACGCCAAGCCGTCCGTTATGATGACAGCAGCATCGGGCGCCAGTCGGACGTCTGTCAGCATCTCGATGGCGGCCCCGGGAAACAGCACCAGGGGATCGGCGCAAAGACCTACGAAGGCGCCGGATGCGGCATCGATGCGCGTTGCGTAGCGGCTTATGCGTTCCCGGCAGTCATGAACGATGGTGGAGCCCTGGCTCGTCACCTGGCACTGCGCGCCCGCTGCGGCCTCGATCGACAGCTCCAGGCGGTCGCTGCTGTAGATGCCGCCCGACGCGGACTGCAGATAGAGTGTCGCGAGGCCTGCCGGCTCGCGGTCGAGATAGAATGGCCGCGTCACATGAAAAGGATAGCTGACGAACTGGCGCGCGAGGTGCGTGCGCCGGCCCGTACGAGCAAACAGAAAATCAGCACGCTGGCGCGATCGTGACGTGACGCTGAGCCCGCCCGGCAATGCCTGCAGCATGGCTCAACTGCTGAACAGCACGTGATACGCGATGGCATCCGCGATGGCCTCTGTGCCGTCGCCAGTTCGGCAGTTCGACAGCAGCACGGGGCCCCCCGAGCGCACGCTCTGCGCTTCGGCGGTCATCCGCTCGAGGTCGACGCCGACATAGGGCGCAAGATCGACCTTGTTGATGACGAGAAGATCGCACTGGAGCACGCCGGGGCCGCGTTTTCGCGGAATGTCGTCTCCGCCCGCGACGTCGATCACGAACAGCCAGTAGTCCGCCAGATCGAGGGAGAAGGTAGAGGCGAGATTGTCGCCGCCGGACTCGATGAGGACGAGTTCCAGCCCGGGGAACCGTCGCTCCAGCTCGTCGGCGGCGGCGATGTTGAGCGTCGGATCCTCGCGTATCACCGTGTGCGGGCAGGCGCCGGCCTCGACCGCGGCGACACGCTCCGGGGCGATGAGGCCACTGCGGCGCAGGCGCTCAGCATCTTCATGGGTGACGAGGTCGTTGGTCACGACCGCGGTGTCGATGCCGCGGCCCAGGAAGATTGGGATCAGCCGCTCGACCAGGGCCGTCTTCCCGCTTCCTACGGGTCCGCCGATCCCCACGCGTGCCGCCGAACCGCTTGGATGTACGCGGTCCCTTCCTAGCTCCGGCAATCGGTCATGCATGCCGTTATCCTCACCGCAGCATGTAGCGTTGCGCCAGCGGCAGTCGGCTGGCCGGCTCGCAGGTCGCCAGAACGCCGTCGACAAAAACGTCGAACGTCTGTGGATCGACGCGCACTTGCGGGCAGGCATCGTTGCGCAGCATGTCCCGCTTGGAAAGGCTGCGTGTGCCTTTCGCTGGCAGCAGCGCCTTTTTCAGCCCAAGCTGCGCACCAAGCCCTGCTTCGAGCGCGTAGGGATGCACGAAGCAGGCACTCAGCGCCTGCTTGGCGACACCGAAAGCGCCCCACTGCGGTCTGAGCATCAGCGGCTCGCAGGTCATCAGCGAGGCGGCGCTGTCGCCCATGACGCCCCAGGCGATGAAGCCGCCCTTGATCACCAGCTCGGGTTTGATTCCGAAGAACGCCGGGCGCCAGACGACGATGTCCGCGAGCTTGCCGTCCTCCAGCGAGCCGACGTGATCGGCGATGCCGAAGGTGCGTGCCGCGTTGATCGTGTACTTGGCGATATAGCGCTTGATGCGTTCGTTGTCGCCAATTCGCGTCTGCTCCTCCGGGAAGCGGCCGCGCTGGTCCTTCATCTTGCTGGCAAGCTGCCATGTCCTGCAGATCACCTCGTTGATGCGCCCCATGCCCTGGCTGTCAGAGCCAAGCATCGAGATCGCGCCGATGTCGTGCAGCACATCCTCCGCGGCGATGGTCTGGGCGCGGATGCGGCTTTCGGCGAATGCCACATCCTCCGGGATGGCCGGATTGAGATGATGGCACACCATCGTCATGTCGAGGTGCTCGTCGAACGTGTTGATGGTGTAGGGATTGGTCGGGTTGGTCGACGACGGCAGGCAGTTTGCGAGGCCGGCGACGCTGATGATATCCGGCGCATGGCCGCCGCCGGCGCCTTCCGTATGGTACATGTGGATCGTGCGGCCGGCGATCGCGGCCAATGTGTCCTCGACGAAGCCCGACTCATTGAGGGTATCGGTATGCAACTGCACCTGGAAATCATGCTCGTCGGCGACGGCGAGACAGGTGTCGATCACCGCCGGCATCGCGCCCCAGTCCTCGTGGATCTTGAGGCCGAGGCAGCCCGTGGCAAGCTGCTCGACGAGCGAGGCCGGCTTGTGCGAGTTACCGCGGCCGAGGAAGCCGAAGTTCATCGGCCACTGCTCCGCTGACTGTAGCATCTTGCCGGTGTTGAACGGGCCGCCGGAATCGATGCCGACCGTGATGGGACCGAGCGAGCCGCCGATCATGGTGGTGATGCCCGAGGCAATGGCGTGATCGACGAGTTGTGCACTGTCGAAATGTACGTGGACGTCGATCGCGCCAGCGGTGCAGATCAGTCCTTCGCAGTCGCGCACCGTGGTCGCCGCCGACACGACGAGGCGCGGATCGACGCCGTCCATGATCATCGGGTTCCCGGCCTTGCCGATGCCGACGATGCGGCCGTCCTTGACGCCGATGTCTCCCTTGACGATGCCGAGCACGGCATCGATCACCACGGCGTTGCACAGGAGCAGGTCCAGCGCACCCTCGGCGCTGGTCACGCCGGCCGCGAGCCCCATGCCGTCGCGAAGCGTCTTGCCACCGCCGTGCAGGCACTCGTCGCCGTAGACGGCGTAGTCCTTCTCCACCTCGGCAATCAGCGAGGTGTCACCAAGGCGAACGCCATCGCCGACGGTCGGGCCGAACATGGCAGCATAGTCGCGCCGACTGATCCTCATGCGGTTCTCACGCGAGTGGTCATGGCATCATGCGCCCTTGAAGCCGGCGGCCCGTGCCCTGGCGAGCGCTGCCGCGTGCGGCACCTCGCCGTCCGTAGCGCCGTCGGACAGATTGTTCAGGCCCGAGACCTCCCGGCTGCCGCCGAACTGCACGAGCGAGACTTCCTTCTCCTGGCCCGGCTCGAAGCGCACGGCGGTTCCGGCCGGGACGTCGAGACGCATACCGAAGGCCTTCGCACGCTCGAACTCGAGCGCTCTGTTGGTCTCGAAGAAGTGGTAGTGGCTGCCGACCTGCACCGGACGGTCGCCAGAATTGAGAACCTTGATCGTCTTGCGGCGGCGGCCGGCGCTGAGCTCGATCTCACCATCTGCGGTGAAGATCTCGCCCGGCGTCACGTTGGCGTCGATGGCCCGCTCTCCGGGACGGATGGGCTCGTGGATCGTCACGAGCTTGGTGCCGTCCGGAAAGGTCGCCTCGACCTGCAGGATCGGCAGCATCTCGGCGATACCCGGCATGACGTCGTCCGTCGACAGCAGCGTCGACCCGAGCGACATCATCTCGGCCACCGAGCGGCCCTCGCGGGCGCCCTCTAGGACCTCATCGGCGATCAGCGCCACCGCCTCCGGATAGTTCAACACGAGTCCCTTGGAGCGCCGGCGGCGGGCAAGCTCGGCCGCCGAGAAGATGGTCAGCCGTTCAAGCTCGGTGGGTGTCAGAAGCATAGGCGTACTCCCTCGGCGCGACCGCACTAGTTGAAAAACAGGCGCGTCGGCTGGCGCTCGTGGCGCATGACGGCGATCTCGGAGAATGGAACGTAGGAGGACATCAGTTCATCGTTGTCGACCGGCGTTTCGGTCGCTTCGGCAATGATCGGCAGGCAGCTCGCCACCCAACGTTGCGCTTCGATGGCTCCGACGAGGCCGAGGCGGATCGCCGCCGTTGCCATGCTGTTGGCGAGGCCATATCCAGACATGGCGATGGCCGTGCGCTCTGCGATGCCGATCCCCTGCCACACAAGGCCCTGCACGACGGCCAGATGTCCGAGCGCTTCTCCCCTATGTACCATCGCCTGGTATTCGGTCGCGCGTGGCGTGCGGAGGCGGACATGCGCCGCGAGCAGCGCCATACCGTTGCGTCGCGATCCCGTGCGCAGCAGCTCGACGATGGTCGAAGCCTCGACGTCGTGGTCCACGGCGGCCACCGCCTGCAGGTCTGCCGCGGCGCGATGGGCATGCGCCAAGGCGACGCGATCGGCCGTCTTCCATCGCAACGCCAATTGCACGCGAATGAAGTTGGCGATTTCCGCCGCTCGTGGCGTTTGGGGCGACGATGCCAGGCTCTCCAGACCCTGGGAAAAAGCGAAACCGCCGCTCGGGAAAGCGCTGTCGGCATGCTGCATGGCCTGGAGGAGATCGATCGTCATGCCGCGCGATCGACCTCGAGAACGACGCCTCCGCTGGCGAGCAGAGGGGCGATGCGGTCTTTGTATTGCTCGATCGGCCCCTCGATGGCGACCAGCAGCACATTGTGGTCGAAGCGGATGCGCCAGTGCAGATTGCCAGCGTGATACCCAAGCTCGAGGGCGGCAGCCGCCGTCTGGGGTACGAGGCGCAGCCATCGCTGCTGGTTGAACCGCACGACGATCGCGCGCTGCTCATCGAGCAGCAGCACGGCGCCATCGAACAGGGTCTCTTCGCGCGGCAAGGCGATTGCGCAATCGGTGCCGTGACCGGTCGCGACGCGCAGCCGCTTGCGCGTCGCGTCCTTGGTCTCGAGCAACAGCACCTCGACGGCGCCGCGGTGATCGAGCTCATGGAGGCGCGCCGCAATCTCCGGATCAAGGCGGCTGCCGACAATGGTCTCTAGTTTCAACATGTTCGAGCTCGTCTGCTGATCGACGGTGCCAATCGTCAGAGGTTGGTCAGTCGCACATTGGGAATGCCGTCGATCGGGCATTCCTCGGTCCCGACGGCTGGACGCGTTATGGCCTCGACAAGGATGCGGGTGCCCTCCGGATCGGCGACCCATTGCTTGTAGAAGTCGTAGGGGCATTCAGCGAGACCACGCGGTGCTTCGCCCGAGTTGATCTTGCCCGTGTAGCCACGGTGCAGAAGCTTGAAGAGGTGGTTTTCCGATTGCATGTTCCGTCGCGCGTCGCGGATCAGCGATTTCGACAGTACGGCATACTGCACGCCATACTCCTCCTCGCCGCACTCCCCGAGCGTGCGGCCGTCGAACCCGATGATCGCCGAGTGACCAAAATAGGAGTAGACGCCGTCGAAGCCGGCGGCATTGGCGACGGCGACATACGAGTTGTTCGCCCAGGCCATCGCCTTGGCCATGACCACCTGCTGGTCCTTGGCGGGATACATGTAGCCCTGGCAGCGGACGATGAGCTCGGCGCCCTTCATGGCGCAGTCGCGCCAGATCTCCGGATAGTTGCCGTCGTCGCAGATGATGAGCGAGACCTTGAGGCCTTTGGGGCCGTCGGAGACGTAAGTGCAATTGCCGGGATACCATCCCTCGATCGGCACCCAGGGCATGATCTTGCGGTACTTCTGCGCGATCTCACCCTTGTCATCCATGAGGATGAGCGTGTTGTAGGGTGCCTTGTCGGGGTGCTGCTCGTGCCGCTCGCCGGTCAGCGAGAAGACTCCCCATACCTTCGCCTTGCGGCAAGCCTCCGCGAAGATCGCCGTCTCCTCGCCCGGCACCATCGAGGCGGTGTCGTACATCTCCTTGGCGTCGTACATGATGCCGTGCGTGCTGTACTCGGGGAAGATCACGAGATCCATCCCCGGCAAGCCGCGCTTCATGCCGACGATCATGTCGGCGATCTTGGCGGCATTGGCGAGCACTTCTGCTTTGGTGTGCAGGCGTGGCATCTTGTAGTTGACGACGGCGACCCCGACCGTGTCGTTGCTGCTCGAAATGTCCCCGTGCATCATGGCTGCATTCCTTCCGTGTGCGGTGTGCCCAAAACAAAAAGCCCCCGCATCGGCCACAATCGTGGACGTTGCGGGGGCTTTCTTAGCCCTTATTTCATGCGGCGCCGTTGCCGCAGTGTGATCGGCTTTCGCAGCCCGATCACGGAATAGAGCATCGACGCTATGTCAGAACCTTAAGGGCGTCAACGTCATTTCAGGATCTCGTGCGCGTCGATGATGGCAGCGGCGACGCTGCTGATCGTGGCGTGCCGATCCATCGCCTGGCGCCGCAGATACTGATAGGCGTCGTCCTCTCGCATTTGATTGCGCTCCATGAGGATAGCCTTGGCACGCTCGACGCTGCGGATCGCGCGCAGCGTTTCGTCGAGCTTGTCGATGCGGCTCCGCAGTCGATCGCCATAGGAGAAAGTGCTGTGCGCCTGCATCAGACTGGCGGCGACGGCGCCAGGGGAGACGGGCCGATGCAGCACGGCATCGGCAGCGACGCTGTGCAGAAGCTCGAGGTCAGGCCGCGCGTCCAAGAGAACGACCAGAGCCGCCTTCGGGCGCCCGGTGACCCATGGCATGCGTTCAACCAAGCCCGGCGCCAGATCGCAATAGATGACATCGGCGTCGCTCGGAAGCTTGTCGGTGACGGGCCACACATGTCGGACAAGTGCGCGCGTGCGCTGCAGCTCGCGCACGAGGAGGTCGCTGTCACGATCGTGAGGGAGTGCAACTGCGATGTCGAGGCGACAGAGACCGGCCGTGGCTGCGCCCGCGCGCGCTGAGGATGGTCCCGGTCCTCGTGGCGTTTTTCTATTCACTCTAGGTAGAGGCTCCATAGCCGATCAGATACGGGTCGGCGCTCACCGCCACCGGGGATTGGTGCACGATGTCGAACTGGCCCCGGCGGTTGGCCCGGCCGATACGCGTCCACAGATCAGCATGATTGCTGCGTGCGTTGATCGATATGCGCCCTTGGGGCGCATCGAAGCATGAGCCCAGCACCATCGGCCGCAGGATATTGGTGTTCAGCGTGTCGGCCTGCTCCAGCGCCTTGGCAAAGATGTGCACCTGGAAGTAGGCCGCCTCCGCGCACATGTTGGTCGACTCGCTATCGCCGTAGTGCTTCTTGTATCGTTGCACGAACGCCTGGTTGCGGTCGCCGCCGATGCCCTGGAAGTAGGGAGCCGCGGTTATATGACCTTCACCGACGTCGCTGCCCATGGCCTGGATCTCGGCTTCAGTGGTGGTCGGACTGGCGATCGGCAGCTGGCGCGGATCGAGGCCGGCGTCCGCGTAGCTCTGGTAGAGGTAGGTGGTCGCATCGCCGACGACAGTCGAGAAGATCACCGATGGCTGGAGGCAGCGGATGTCGCGGATCACGCGCAGGAAGTCGGTCTGCCGCGCGCGCAGATTCACGTACGTCTCGCCGACGACCTCTCCGCCGCGGCTGCGCACCAGCGCCCGTATCACCCGATTGGTTTCGTGCGGATAGATATAGTCGGACCCTACGAGGTAGAACCGCTCGCCGTAGTGGTCCATGAGATATTCGCAAAGAGCGACCGTGTTTTGGTTCGGCGCCGCGCCGCTATAGATGACGTTGGGTGAGAACTCGAACCCCTCGTAGAGTGTGGGGTACCAGAGCAATCCGTTGAGGCGCTCGACGACAGGAAGCACAGCCATTCGGCTGCTCGACGTATAGCAGCCGAATATCGTGCTGATGCCGTGGTCCACCATCAACTGCTGGGCGCAGCGGCCGAAGGCCGTCGCCTCCGAGGCCGGGTCGGCGATGACGGGCTCGATCTCTCGCCCGTTGACGCCGCCGGCGGCGTTGATCTCGTCGATGGCGAGAAGCGTGCCGCGGAGCTGTGTCTCCTCGATGACCGCCATATGACCGCTGCTTGAAAACAGCACGCCGACGCGCCATGGCTCCGAGCTGCGTTGCGTCGCCATTCGATGACAACTCCCTACACTGTCGCGGCCTTGATGCGCAGGCTGTGCTGAACCTGCCGCATAGGTGCCTCTCCGGCCGGGGCCCTGCAACGACGAGAGCAAGCTTCGGACCAACCGGCAAAGCGCGTCTAGACGGGTTCCTTTCGTCCCCGCGCACCGGCGGGGCATGAATAACTAGGCACACGCTGCCGAGATTGCGTGCAGACTCATCATTCTCAGAATGCGGTCAGCCCGCGCGGGTTGGCGGATGAAGGCTTGGGCTGGGCCGGCCGCTTGCTCATCCACGGCGGATAGATGAAACGCTCGGTATTATAGGGCTCCGGCGCGATCATCGAGAGTGGCTCCCTGTGATCGTGGATCTGGTAGAAGATGTGCGGCATCCCGAGCGAAGGGTCGTGCGTCACGACCGGGTAGGGCACGACTGCCTGCCAATCTGGATGATAGCGGATCGTGCCGTGCACGGTGCGGTAGATCATGCCCCGCAACGCAAACGCCACTTTTCTGTTCTGCTCGAAATCGCCCGGCGCCCCCGACCCGCCGGCCATCGCGGCGGCAACCGCATAGTGATGCATGTTGCTGTAGGACTGGCAGCCGATCGTCGCTGTCGAGCCGACCCCGAAGCGGGCCGTGTAGCGCGCCTCGAACCGCTTCCCCATCTCATCGCGCAGCAGGCCGACCAATGAGGAGACGATGACGCCTACCCCTGCTTCCTGGGCGATGTCGGTGAAGGTGCGGTGCACCGCGCCGTACTGGAGATAGACGAGGCAGTCCATGGGCTTTTCCACGAACTGCCGTTGGAAGTAGCCGAGGTCGCCCGCATAGAAGTGGGTATTGGCGAGCACCGCCGGGTTTGTCGCGCGCACTTCCTCGATGACGTCGCGCCACTGACTGGTAGGAGTTTGAACGATCTTCGGACCGAAGCAGACTCGCCATCCGAAGTTGGCTGCGGCGTTGGCCATCGCATTGGAAATGACGATACTGTAGGGGGTCGATCCCGAGATGATTGCGAGACGATCCGAATTGGGCGTCCACTGCCCGCTGTCCCGCAGCCAGGAGATGAACTTGATGAACCCTGGTCCGTACCAGTAGTCGGCGGGATCGGCCATGAAGCAGCCGAAATAGCGGTCGGGGTTGCTCATCACCGTGTCGTGGTGCTGAAGCAGGGTATTGGCATGAACGTAGATGATGCCGGCGTCTGCAATCGGCTCGTATTCGGAGTTCTGAGCGCCGATATTGTAGCCATTGATGATGGCATGGACCTGATGCTTTTCGATCAGCCATCGGGCCGCCGTGACGACTTCATTGGCCGTCTGCCGGCACGTATCGGCAAAGATCGGCTTAATGGGGCGGCCGAGCAGCCCGCCGCGCGCATTCAGCTCTTCGCAGGCGAGTATCATGCCGTTGCGAAACTCGGCCCCATCTGCGGCCGCCGGCCCGGTGAGCGGAACCATGCTGCCGATCGGCACGGGGTTGGAGCAGTCTTCCACGAAAGCTTTGCCCTTCACTCGAAGATTCTCAGGGTTCCATCTGTCCCAGCTGCCCGGGCTCGAAAAGGAGATTATGCATCATCACCCTCAGTCGTGGCGGACTGACAGGCTTGATCAGCACAGGAACGCCTGCATCGCGGATGCCGCTGACCACCTTCGGCTCGGCATCGGCGGTGACGACAATAGCAGGCGTCTCCTCGCCGACGACGCCGCGGATCGCAGTGATCACGTCGAGCCCGGTCCGGCTCTGGAGATTGAAATCAGCAATGATCAGCTTGGGTGCGGCTGCTGCTTCGGACACAAGCCGCACCGCATCGTCCTCGTTGGCGGCCGCGTGAACGTCGATCCCCCAACGTCGCAGCAACTGGGTCATGGATTCGCGTAGGATCTCGTCATCCTCGACCAGCAACACGGGCGTTCCCGCAAATTCGCCGGCCACGGCCTCGCTGATGTCGGCCGCGGCGCCGATATCGCTGTGCCAGATGTTTCCAAGCGGAACCGAGACCGAAAAGATCGAGCCCTTGCCCTCTTGAGAACTCAGCCGGATGGGGTGCTCCAGGAGATCGGCCAGCCGCTTGGCGATGTTGAGACCAAGGCCGAGACCCTTCTTCTGCGCCCGGTTGTCGTCGGCGACGCGGTAGAACTCGTCGAAGACGCGCTCGCGATCCTCTTTCCTTATGCCGCGCCCTGTGTCGACAACGTCAATGCGCAGTCCGCGACCTTCTTTCCGGCAGCCGACAAGAACACCTCCCGTCTCCGTGAAGCGGATAGCGTTGGCGACGTAGTTGCTGAGGATGCGCTCTAGCAGTGCGCGGTCTGTCGACACCGTCTTATTCGGCGTAACGAACGTCAGGCCGAGCCCCTTCTCTTGGGCCTGATGGCGGAACTGGATTTGAAGGCGCTCGAAAAGCTCCGAGAGCTGAAAAGATGTGATGCGCGGCTGAATCCGGCCGGCGTCGAGCTGGCCGATCTGCAGAAGCGCACCGAGGAGATCTTCCATGATGGATGCAGCCACGCCCATGGCGTGAAGCATCTCGGATCTCTGTTCCTCGTCCTGCTCGCGGGCGCAGCTATAGACAAGGATCTTCAGCGAGGCGAGCGGCTGACGCAAATCGTGGTTCGCGGCGCGGAGAAAGCGCGACTTTGCTTCGTCTGTCGCTTCCGCAGCTTCCTTCGCTTCCCGGAGCTCTCGCTCATTGCGCTTTACAGCGGTGACATCGGTGAAAGTAACGGCCATGCCGCCGAGCATGGTTGGCCGCTGCGCCACGTGCATGATATGGCCCACGGCAAACTGATAGTCGGTCTGCTTGGCAACGCCGAAATCTCTGTTTGCGATCTGCGCCCATTGCTCGGGATCGCCGGGGACAACCCACTCGCGCGAATGTGCGACCGTCTCAACATACTCGTCATAGCGCATGCCGAGCGAGACGGGGAGGTCGCAGTTGCGGCGGAAGCTTTCGTTGACGTAGACGAGCACGCGGTCGGGTGACCAGATGAGGATGCCGTTGTCGATGACGTCTAGTCCGGCCCAGATCGCCTCAAGGGCTTGCGCGCCGCCGCCGGTCCGCTCGTGTGAGCCAATCGTGGTCTTCATCCATTGGCTGCGCTAGTGGCGCGGCCGAAGTGTGTAACAGCGTAATGCACTGCACTCGTCCGATCGCGAAGGTTCAACTTCTTCATTGCGTTCCCGAGGTGGATGCGCACCGTCTGGCTGCTCAGACCCAGCTCCTCGGCGATGCTCTTCACCGATGAGCCGCTGCCGAGCAACGAGAGCACGTCGCGCTCGCGCTCGGTGAGCGCGCCAAGATCGCGCGTCCCGGCGGGCTCTTTCGGCCGTTCGGCAGGGGCAGATGACCGCTCGATGATCCGACGCGGAAAAGAGACTTCGCCTGCGAGCACGCGCTCGAGTGCCCGCTCGATCTCGGGACCAGCAGCCGATTTCGGGATATAGCCGATCACACCCTGTTCGACAGAGCGGATGACGTGGTCGACGTCCTCGTGCACCGACACGACGACGACAGGGACATCCGGAAACTTCGAGCGCAGCGCACGCAAGCCGCCGAGCTCCTCGAAACCAGGCATCACCAGATCCAATAGGATCAGGCTGGTGTCAGGATGCTCAGCGAGCAGCGCAGTGAGTTCGCCGAAGGTCTCCGCCTCGTACGTTTCCAGCGTCTGGTTAAGCCTGCGCATAACCTGCTTGAGAGATTGCCGGACTACCCAGTGGTCGTCTGCGATGATGACTTTCATCCTGAGAACGCTAGCTCCCCTTGCGTTTACTTTGTGCGCGTCTGAACGACACGTCTAGCGCTGTCCCGCGAATCTCGCCTTGCCGATTGTGACTGTGCCCACATTCCGCCGCGCATTCCAAGCGCTACCGGCGAATAATTTGCACGATAATCTGGCGATTGCACGCGAAAAAGCATCTAGACGCTCGTCATTTAGGCAACTCCAGAAGTCGTGCATTAAATTTTCCTGTGGGGCAACAAAAGCGATTGACGCTAGGCCTAAACCTGCCCAATCATCTAGACGTTAGCTCTAGCACTTCAAGGCTGAGTCTAGCGCCTGAAGGTGAGGTCTAGCGCCTCACAACGGTATCTAGCGTCGCGTGTCGTAGGGGCACGCCGCTCCGCCACCCAGGGGGACCTGACGAATGGATTTCACCCGCCGAAGACTTCTGACGACGACACTGGCTGCCTCGGCCGCATTGGGAATGCCTCACGTTTGGTTGCCGGGCTCGAGGGAGGCCTGGGGCGCGACGCTCAAGAAGGGAGAGCCGCTCAAGGTGGGCGTCCTCTTCTCGCTCACGGGAGCGCTCGCCGTTCCCGAGGAGGATTCAACGCTGGTCCTCCAGTACGCCTTCGACGAGATCAACAAGGCGGGAGGCGTCGGCGGTGTGCCGGTCGAGCCGGTGATCGTCGACGCGAAATCGGACTTCAACGTCTACTCGGAGAAGACGAAAGAGCTGATCCTGCGCGAAAAGGTGATCGCGCTCTTCGGTTGCTACACCTCGGCGAGCCGCAAGGCGATCCTCCCGACCGTCATGCAGCGTGACCACCTGCTGTACTACCCGACCTGCTATGAGGGCGCGGAGTGCACGCAGAACACGATCTGCACCGGCCCGCTCGCCAACCAGCACTCGAAGGACCTTATTCCCTTCATGGTGCAGAACTTCGGCAAGAAGGTCTTCTTCGTCGGCTCGAACTACGTCTGGCCGAAGGAATCGAACAAGAACGCCAAGATCTGGCTGCAGCAGGCCGGCGGCGAGCTGCTCGGCGAGGAGTATATCCCGCTCGGCAGCTCCGAGTTCGGCCCCGTGCTGAACAAGATCCGCGATGCCAAGCCGAACTTCATCTTCTCGACGGTGGTCGGCGCGTCCGACATCGCCTTCCACAAGCAGTTCAAGCAGGAAGGCTTCAAAGTCGATCAGATGCCGATCGCCTCGCTGACGACGGGCGAGATCGAGACGCGCGCCATGGGCGCCGAGTTCGGTGCCGGGCACTTCCTTTCCGCACCCTACTTCCAGACCCTCGACAACCCGACAAACCACAAGTTCGTCGAGGGCTTCCTCAAGAGCAAGTACGGCAAGAACGGAGTCACCCACTACAACATGGAGGAGACTTATCTCTCCGCCTATGTGTTCAAGGAAGGTTTCGAGAAGGCGGCGGCAGCCGTCGGCTTCGAGAACGTGACGCCCCGGGCCATCCGCGATCATTCGGGCGGCATCCGTGTCGGCGATGCCGTCTCGCCCGAGGGCGAGATCTGGATCGACGAGAACAACTTCAACACCTGGCTCAAGCCGAAGATCGGCCAGTGCCAGGCGGACGGCACCTTCAAGGTCGTCAAGGCGGCGGACGCGCAGGTGGCGCCCGATCCCTACTCGATCTACCCGGATGCCGGCGTTTGCACGAAGGACGGCCTCAAAGCTGCCGACGGCAAAGTCCGCAAGAGCGTAATCTGACGACAGTCCGCCCTGCCAGTGTGTCGCCGGCAGGGCGGACCGCTTTCAAACGGGTGTAGCGAGCGGCAGCGGGCATCTGCAGCTCGTCCGCGATGAAGGGCTGGCGATGGAATTCGGATCGGTTCTGAACGCACTGATACTCGGCGTCAGTATTGCGAGCATCTGGCTCATTGCCGCGCTTGGGCTGACCATCATCTATGGCGCGGCTGGCGTCATCAACATGGCGCACGGGGAGCTGATCATGCTCGGTGCCTACAGCTCTTATATGCTGCAGCACCACTTCGGCGTTCCCTACCTTCTGTGTATACCGGCGTCGTTCGTCATTGTCGGCTTGGTGGGGCTTATACTCGAGCGCGGGCTGATACAGTATCTGTACAATCGGCCGCTCGATACGCTGCTCGCGACCTACGGCGTGTCGCTCGTCTTGATGCAGGGCGTGCGGCTGATCTTCGGTTCCGATCCGAAGTATCTCGCCGTGCCGGAGGTCTTCTCCACCAACATCTCGCTCGGCTTCGCCTCCATCTCGACCTTCCGCGTCATCGTCTTCGCCGTCACTGCGCTTCTGGTGCTGGCGATCTGGGTGCTGTTCTACAAAACGCGCTTTGGCGTCCAGGTACGTGCGGTGATGCAGAACAAGGAGATGGCGTCTTCCTTCGGCATCAACGCCAATCGCGTCTACATGCTCACTTTTGCCCTTGGAGCCGGGCTTGCCGGCGTCGCGGGCTCGCTGTTTGGCGTGCTGAATATCGTGCTGCCGACCATGGGATCGAGCTACGTCGTGCAGGCCTTCCTGATGGTGGTGGTAGGTGGCGGGTCGCTTGCGGGCAGCGTCGTCGCGAGCGGTGTGACGGGCGAGCTTCAGTCGGTGTTCGCCTTCTTCACCAACGATACCTTTGCCCGCTTCCTCATCTTCGTGCTGATCGTCGTCTTCCTCAGGTTCAGGCCGCAGGGCCTGTTCGCCAAGGCAGGTGCACGGCGATGAACGAGACGACTGCGATGGGCATCGGACAGGGCGCACGCTGAGATCATGGGGAACCTCTACTACAACAAGACGGCACAATGGATCGCCTACGCGGCTTTCTTCGCGGCGCTGGCGATCGTGCCGATGGCTATCGACGACGACTTCCTGCTGAACCAGCTGGCGACCTATGGTGTCTATGGCATGCTGGCGCTGTCGATCAGCTTGTGCTGGGGCTTTGGCGGCATCCTCAACCTCGGCCAGGGCATCGCCTTCGGGCTCGGGGCCTACGGCATGGCGATGACCATGCAGATGCAGACTCAGACCGAGTCGAACCCGATCCCGCCGATCATGCTGAACAACGGCCTCGACTACCTGCCGTTCCTCTGGTGGCCGTTCCAGAACACCGCCGTCGGCCTGATCTTTGCGGTCGCCGTGCCGACGCTGTTCTGCGCCGTGTTCGGCGGAATCATGTTTCGCGCGCGCGTGTCGGGTCCGTTCTTCGCGATCATGACGCTGGCGATGCTCTCGGCCTTCTACACCATCATTCTCGATCAGCAGGCCTATACCGGGGGCGTCAACGGCATCACGCCGCCGGCGCCTTTCCAGTTCGCCGGCATCGAGATCGAGCCATACAGTCCGCTCGCCTACTGGACCGTCTTCTTCGCTCTGCTGACTGCGACGGTCATCGCCAAGCTCATCACGCAGAGCTCGTTCGGTCTCGTGACCCAGGCGATCCGCGATGACGCCGAGCGGGTGCGGTTCCTCGGCTACGGCGTCGCCGGATACGAGACGATGATCTACACTATCTCCGGCCTGATCGCGGCGGTCGCGGGTTGCCTCTGGGTGATGCTGGTGCAGTACGTGTCGCCAGCCCAGCTCGATGTCGGCTTCAGCATCTCCATGGTCATCTGGGCGGCGATCGGCGGGCGCATGTCGCTGATCGGCTCGATCATCGGTGCCTTCGTTATCCAGGGCGCGCAGAGCTATCTCGGAGACGCCTTCCTGTCCACGTGGCTGCTGATCCTTGGCGGCTTCTTCATCATCATCGTGCGCTTCCTGCCCAACGGTCTTGCTAGCCTTCTCGAGGCCGCGCTTGGCCTGCTGGCGACCAAGAAGAAGACGACGACGAAGACACCGCGCGAGTCGAACTGCGCCGAGCCGGTTCCAGCGGAGTGAGCCTCATGACGGGACTGCTTGAGATCCACCATCTCTGCAAGAGCTTCGACACGGTGAAGGTGATCGACGACTTCAGCCTCGAGGTGGTCGAAGGAACGCTGTGCTGCCTCGTCGGCCCGAACGGAGCCGGCAAGACGACGACGATGGATCTCATCACCGGCCGCATCAAGCCGACGTCTGGAAAGATCGTCTTCGCCAGTGACGACATCACCGGCCAGTCTGAGCATGAGATTGCGCGCGCTGGGATCGGACGGAAGTTCCAGGTCCCGGCAGTGCTGCGCGACCTGACCGTGCGTCAGAACCTGGCGGTTGCCTACAGCCGGCAGACCAATCCGTTCTGGAACCTGCTGCGCTTCAGGGTGCCGGGGCTCGCGCAGAAGCTCGACGAGATCGCGACGCTGGCCGGTCTGACGCACCGGCTCAATGAGCGCGCAGGTATTCTCTCGCATGGCGAGACGCAGTGGCTGGAGATCGGCATGGTGCTGATGCAAGAGCCCCGCCTCATGCTGATGGACGAGCCCATCGCCGGCATGACCGAGAGCGAGATCGAGAAGACGGCGAGGATATTCAAGGAGCTCCGCAAAAGCACGACGCTGATCGTCGTCGAGCACGACATGGGCTTCGTGCGCGAGATCGCCGACGTCGTCACGGTCATGCACATGGGCTCGCTTCTCGCCCAGGGCACCATTCGCGAGATCGAGGCCGATCCGCGCGTGCGCGCCGTCTATCTCGGCGAGCAGGAGGCCGCCTGACCATGCTGCTCAGCTTCGACAAGGTCTCATCCTACTACGGCGCCACGCGCATCCTGCGCGACTTCTCGTTCGACATGCAGAAAGGCCAGTGTCTTTGCGTGCTGGGCCGCAACGGCGTCGGCAAGACGACGCTCATGCGCACCATCATGGGGCTGACCGATCGCTCCACCGGATCCATCTGCATCAACGGCGAGGCCATCGAGGGCAAGGCGCCCTATCAGCGCGCGGGCTACGGCATCGGCTACGTGCCCCAGGGACGCGGCATTCTCTCGGACTTCACGGTGCGGGAGAATATTCTTCTCGGCACCTTTGCGCGCAAGGACAATGCTTCGGAGATCCCGGAGATCTGCCTGCGCATCTTCCCCTATCTGCGCGACAACCTCGAACGCCGCGCCGGCTTGTTGTCCGGCGGGCAGAAGCAGCAGCTCGCCATTGCGCGCGCGCTTGCCGTTGGGCCGCAAGTGCTGCTGCTCGACGAGCCGACGGAAGGCATCCAGCCCAACATCGTGCACGAGATCGGCGAGATTCTTCGCATGCTGAACAAGGAGCTCGGCATCAGCCTGATCCTGACGGAGCAGCACATCAAGGTCGCGCGCAAGCTCGGCGACGCCTTCGTCATGGTCGACAACGGTCGCGTCGTCGCCCGCGGGCCGATCTCGGAGATGACGGACGAGCTCGTGGAGCAGCACATGACCATCTAGCGCGGCGGATCGAACAATCGACGGGAAACTCAGGCACTAACGTACGGAGACAAAAATGATCCCAATTCCCCAAAAAGGCACGCCAGAGCGGGAGGAACTCATCCGCCTGCACAAGGAATGCGTCGAGTCGATGAAGGGCGTCGCCGGTTTTTCGGTGCTGAAGTGCGAGACGCCGGGCGATACGACCGTGGTGACCGGTGGTGTGCATGAACATCCAGTGCTCCGCCGCGTCCTGCTGCGGATGCGCGGTGAGTCTCCGAAAGGTAAGCTCATCGTCATCTGCACCAAGGTCGACAAGGAGTGGCGCATCGGCCGCCTGTCGGGCATCCGCGGCGTGCCGCCCGTGTTCGTCAACGACAAGATCTACACGGACGAGCAGGAGATTCAGCACGACATCTTCGTGATGCGCCTCGACGAGCTGCCGGAGACGGCCGGCATGCCTGAACACTTCAACGAGGGCTGGAAGCGCCGCGACGACAACTGGCCTGTGACCTGATCCGCTACCGGCTGAAAATCTGAAGGTTCCGCCTTGGCGCCGCGGGCGCAGGAGAACGTGGCTTCGGCCGCGAACGAGGGAGCCTTGCCTAAGAGTGCTGTTCTAATTGGAGGATATGGCGATGTGCGCCATGCGACTGACCGGATACGCAGACAAGTTCGGAGTACATCCGGGAGACACCATCAAGTTCTACGTCAATTGCGACGGCCCGTCCGAATACAAGGCCGAGCTCGTGCAGATGATCAACGGCGACACCAACCCGCGTGGGCCGGGCTTCATCGAGAAGCCTCTCCCGTCGCTGGCGAACGGCACCTACAGAGGTCGCAAGCAGATCATTCACGGCGGCTCCTACGGGTATGTGCCCGATGCCAAGCAGCTCCAAGTGGACAGCTTCACGCTGCAGTGCTGGATCTGGCCGACGACGCCGAAGACGCATCCGCGCTACTGGAAGCACGGTGCCCAGGGCCTCGTCACCAAGTGGACGAACGGCAGGGGTTACGGCAGGGGCTACGGCTTGTTCCTCAACGAAGCCGGCCAGGTCGAGCTGCGCATCAACGAGCACAAGATCACGACCGGCCAGACCGTGCGCGACCACGCCTGGCACTTCATCGCCGCAACCTTCGATGCTGCGACGGGCGACGTGGTGCTCTACCACGAGCCGCAAATCGTCTACGCACTCGATCCGGTCATCGGTCCGGTGAAGACCAATATAAAGACCAGGATCGTCCACGATCCGATCCCGGTGGCAATCGCCGCCTATGTCGACAGGCTCGATGACGGCCCGCTCGCGAGATCATCGAAGCCAGCCGGCGTGGTGTTCACCGGCAAGTACAACGGCAAGATCGACAGCCCGCGTATCTGCTCGCGGGCGCTCAGCCGCTCCGAGATCGAGACCATGAAGCTCGGTGCGCAGCCGGGTCTCACGGAGCGGCGCAACTCCGGCCCTACCGGTCCGCTTTCCGAGGTCATCGTCGCGGCGTGGGACTTCTCCGACGGCATCGACACCATCGTTGCCAAGGACCATGGCCCATATCGCTTTGACGCCCAACTCGTGAACTGTCCGACGCGCGCGCTTACCGGCTACAACTGGTCCGGCCAGAACTTCGACTGGAAGCACGCGCGCCAGGAGTACGGCGCCATTCACTTCCATGATGACGACGTCGATGACGCGCGTTGGGACGTCGACTTCCAATGGACTGTGCCGGCCGACTTCAAGAGCCGCTTCTATGCCATGAAGCTCACCACGGCCGAGGGGGATGAGGACTACATCCCCTTCTGGATCGTGCCGCGCATCGGCGAGGAGCAGTCGAAGATCGCGGTGATGGTGCCGACCATCAGCTACATGGCCTACGCCAACGAGCACGTTGCGTGCAACGCCGGCGGAGCGGAGCTGTTCATCTATCGCGTGCCGATCATGCAGCACCAGAACATGTTCCTGGCCGAGCATCGCGAGTATGGCGGCTCGATCTACGACACGCACACCGACGGCAGCGGTATCTGCCTCTCCTCCCGCCTGCGCCCCATCCTGTCGATCCGGCCGAAGTACGACCACTTCCTGGCGCAGGCGCCGTGGCAGTATCCCGCCGATCTCCACCTCATCTGCTGGCTGGAGACGATGGGCTATGACTACGACGTGATCACCGACGAGGACGTCACCTACGACGGTCTCGCCCGGCTCGAGAACTACAACGTCATCATCACCGGCTCGCACCCGGAGCACAATTCGGGACCGCAGCTCGACGCCCTGCACAACTATACGCAGCGTGGCGGGCGCCTCATGTATATGGGCGCCGACGCCTGGTACTGGGTGCACTCCTATCATCCGGCATACGAGGGGCAGGGCCGCGGCGTCGTTACTGAGATGCGGCGTTGCGAATCTGGCATCCGCACCTGGCGTGCCGACCCGGGCGAATACTACCATCAGGGCACGGGTGAGCTCGGCGGCATGTGGCGCTATCGCGGCCGCTATCTGCACTCCGTTGCCGGCGTCGGCATGTCGTCGGAAGGCTTCGATATCTCGTCCTACTTCAGTCGCACGCCGGAAAGTCTCGATCCGCGCGTCGCCTGGGCGTTCGAGGGCATCGAGTACGACGAGAAGCTCGGCAACTTCGGCCTTGTGGGCGGTGGTGCCGCGGGTCTCGAGCTCGACATCGTCGACACCATGCTCGGCTCCCCACCGCACACGCTGTGCGTCGCGACCTCGGCCGGACGGCACACCGAGGCCTACCTGCTTGTCATGGAGGATTTCGGCTTCAACCAGCAGGGTCTCGACGGCACGACGCATCCGCGCGTGCGTGGCGACATCGCCTATCACGAGACGCCGAACGGCGGCGCCTGCTTCGCCTTCTCTTCGATCGCCTTCTGCGGCTCGCTGCCGTGGAACAACTGCCAGAACAACATCTCCACGCTGGTGAAGAATGTCCTCGACCGTTTCTCGAAGGACGGGCCGTTGCCGGCCCCATCGGCCGATACGATCAAGTATCGCGGCCGCGCGGACTACGAGTCGCCAGCTCTCGCCATGAGGAGTTGATCCGGTTCGTATGGCGCCCGGGGTTTGTCAACGCTCCGGGCGCCTCTTCCCCTTCAAGACGAGGAGGCTGCATGCTTCATCGCCCTGACCTTGGCTTTCACGACGAAGGCCAGGACCTTTCGAGCCCGGCGTTCTATGCCGAAGCGCTCGGCCGTTTCGGCGAGGCCCGCGTTCTGCCGCCGGCCGCGTTCCGATCGCTGCGGTTCAGTCTGCTCGAGGACGAGACGATCTGGACGAGGGATTGGATCTGTGTCGGCGGCACGCAGGAAATTCCCCACGAGGGCGATCTTCTTCCCTTCACGGTTGGCACTCACGGCATTCATGTGCAACGCGTCGGAAATGGCCTGAAGGCGCGATTCAACAAGGCGCAGCACGGCGGCTGCCGCGTGGTCCCGCTGCAATGCCAGACCGGCAAGAAGACCAAATGCTCGTTCGCTTCATGCGGCTACAGCCGCGATCGCGCTGCCATCCCCGCTCGCGATCTTGGCAGCGACACGCCCGAGATGCAGCAGTACCTGGGCCTTCGGCCGGAGCGCTTGTTTCCGGCGCATGCACGCAGTTTCGGGCCCCTCATCTTTGTTAGCCTCGATGTCGAGCCGGCGTCGAACGAGGCAGCCCTTATCGAGCTCGAGAAGGCCGGTCGCTTTTTCGAGAGCGCGCATGGTCGCTCGGCCGACGGCTGGCTCGAGTTCCCCGCAAACTGGAAGCTTCTCGGTCAGCATCTCGCAGGCGGCGATCCGATCTACGAAGAGGAGCGCGGCGGATGGCTCCTCGCCCGCACCTTTATCGATGGGCAGTCCGCAAGCGTTGCGTGGCTGTTTCCCAACCTCGTGTTGATCGGCGTGCGCAATGAGACCTGCGCCATCGTCATGCAGCAGACGGCGCTTGGCCAGACGCTCTGCCGAGTCTCCGTCTACGGCAAGGCCCGCGAGGGCGCATCCGCATTCTGGACCGCAGAGATCGAACGGCGCGCCGCGAAGGCCAGCGCGGATCATCTCGAGGCAGTGCGCTGGGGCACGAGCTTTCGTCCGGAAACGATCGGCGCCACGCTTCCGCTGCAGTCCGATCCCCAGGGCCACTTCATGCAACGCATGCTGGCGCGCCGTGCCGTCGCGGTTCCCAGCCAGCTATTTCCCCAACCGCTCTTTCAGCACGCCGCGAGGGGTTGACCGAGATGCTTTCACTCGAGTTGGACATCGGCCAGGATTGCGTGCTCGCCGCCGCAGTTGCTGCCTACCAGCGGGCCGATTTTACGGAAGCTTTCGCCTTGTTCTTGGATCTCGCAGAGCAGGGCAATGTCGATGCCAAGGCCTGGCTCGGCGCGATGTACGCCAATGGCGAAGGCGTTCCCGCTTCGCTGTCGACGGCTGTCGAGCTCTATCGCGAGAGCGCGGAGGCGGGAAACGTGCTCGCCCAGACGAACCTCGGCGCGATGCTCGCGATGGGGCAGGGCGCGCCGCGCGATGAGGTCGAAGGTGCCCGCTGGCTGACGAGGGCATCGGAGCAGGGCGATCTCTTTGCGCAATACAATCTCGCGACGCTCTACTCGAAAGGGCTAGGCGTGCCTTGCGACCACGTGCTCGCTGCCAGGTGGTATCGCGCAGCGGCGGAAGCCGGCCACTATCCGTCGCAAGCCCGCCTCGGACATTTCTACGCCAACGGCATCGGCGTGACGAAGGACCGCGTCGAAGCCTATGTCTGGTTGTCGCTCGCCGCACAGCATGGTGTCGGCACCGCTTTGAACGCACTGGAAGCGGTCGTCTCCCAGATGTCCGCGGAAGAGAAGGGGCGGGGCGCCGCCCTGGTCGAGGCTTGGCGCTCGCGCACACCCGATGCTTCGCGCCACGCCCGCCTCCAACCGAGGCCCGGGTGACCGCGATGGTCTTCAGTGCGCAGCAGATAAAGTTCGAGTTCCTGAGCTACATAAAGGAATTTGGTGGCCGCCCCGAGGAATGGCGCGTCGGCTGCGCGGTCGACGCGCAGAGGGCCTTGTTTGAGCAGGCGGGAGTGGACCGCGAGCGAGACATCTGGCTCTGGAAGCCTGCGTTGTCGCCGGCTGCCGCGCGGATCGTCTTCCGTTACCTGACCGAGCAACTGCGCGTACAGAGCGCCGTAAATTCCGAGCCGGGCGCCAATATCTTCCTTTTCAAAAGAGGGCCTGTTTCTGGCGCCTAATTGGGCGCAAACGCAGTGTGGTGCTCGCTAATTGCGCAGTGCGTTTTGTCTGCAACAATATTTTCAACATGTTGCCCACAACGACTTTCGTTCTAGATATTACGTCTAGAGTCAATCTAGACTTCTCTGGTCGAACACGAACCAGGGGAATGACCAAATGCCTCCGATCAAGTTGTCGCTTATGGCCGGCGTAATCGCTTTGAGTGCCATCGTCTCGCCGGCACTCGCCAGCGATCCCACTCCCGCTCCACTGCCGTTTGATATCTTGTTCGGAACCAAGCTCGCGAACGAATACAACCTGCGTAGCGTCTCGCAGACCCAGGGTCAGCCCGCGGTCCAGAGCTACGCCGAGATCGTCTTCAAGAATGGCTTATACGCCGGCCTCTGGACTTCGAACGTCGATTTCGAGGGCACAGATCCCTACGCCGAGTTCGACTACTATGGCGGCATCCGCCATACCTGGAACAACCTCACGCTCGACGGCGGCTACGTCTACATCGACTATCTCGGCGAAGACGCCGGCCACGAGCTCGACTTCTGGAAGATCTACGGCATCGCCAAATACGCGTTTACGGCTGACCTGACGATCGGCGCGAACGTTTTCTGGTCGAACTCGTTCGTCGGCTACAACGGCGTCGCGGGCACGCATTCCTCCGTTTTCGGCCGCTTGGCCCTGCCGGATTTTGGCCTTCCGCCCGACATTGGATCGTATGTATCGGCAGAGCTTGGCCACCAATGGGTGGGCGATGGGTTCGCGCCGGGCTACACGTTCTGGAACGCCGGCGTTGGCTTTACCTACAAGTCGATGACGCTCGATCTTCGCTATACGGGCTCAGACCTCTCCGACAGCGAGTGTGTCGCGTTCATCGGCCAGTCGGATTCGTGTGGCAACCGCTACCTGATGAGCCTCTCGTTCGACACCTCTCTCAGCAAGCTGAAATAGACGGCTTCGATGAGCTGCCGGGTGATCATCCGGGCTAGGCCGGCGATGCGTCTAGATAGTCTAGATGATCGGGCCTCTGCGTGAAGCGGAGGCCCGATTTGCGGGGGCTCCACCTTCGGTGACGGGCGACTTGCGAGGGCGCCTCTGCGACGAGATGAGGACTGTAGGAATGCAAATGAGATCACTGCCGATTGCGCTCTTTGCCGTGTGCTTGGTCGGCTCTCCGGCGGTCGCGCATATCGGCCTTGGTGGGTCCGCCGAAACTCTTTCGACGGGCTTCTTTCATCCTCTCGGCGGCGCTGATCACGTCCTGGCGATGGTGGCTGTCGGCATCTATGCAGCAAGCCTTGGCGGCTCGGCGATCTGGCTTACCCCTGCGACATTCGTCGGCGCGATGATCGTGGGTGGAGCACTGGGCTATGCTGGACTTCCTCTCCCCTACGTCGAGCAAGGCATCGGACTTTCTGTCGTCGTCATGGGGATTGCGATCGCGTTTGCGATCAAGCTGCCGACGGCAAGCACCATCAGTCTCGTGGGTCTCTTCGCGCTCTTCCACGGCCACGCCCACGGCAGCGAGGGAGCGGAGCTTACGGCGTTCTTGCCATACGCGGTCGGGTTCGTCGTTGCCACGTCTATGCTTCACTTGAGTGGCGTTGCTTTCGCACTCGGCTTGGGCCGGCTCGGCAGCGCGTCGTCCACTTTTCTGCGCCAGGGGGCGGGTACAATCGGCGCAATTGCCGGCGTGTCGTTGCTAGTTGGATGGCTTCCCACCTGAAGCCACGGCAAAGTCGTGTCCGCTTCCGCTGTTACCAGCCGAGGATTGCCAAGGTCCGACCTTGCGTCGACGCCCATGCGACAAGGGGCGTCGACAACCCTGCCCAGGCCAGCACATTGAACCGGCCATCGCCGACGCTGCGATACACCTGGAATGCAAGCGCTCGATGAGCGTCGCTCACGGGCGATCAGGTCGCAATGCAGTTTCTGCATCGATCAGCAACCCTATGTCGTCATGGACTATGGGGCGCCGACCTGCGTTTCTCCTGGAGGATGCGACTGACGAGTGACGCTCGTGCATTTCGTCCTTCTCGGCGTGGGACGTCGCAATGCAAGAGACTTTTGAGGCGGAGGGCGACGATAGAAAATAGGCCGGCCGCTATGCAATGCGACCGGCCCTGACACCGACGATGATACGGGATGCCATCGGGAGACCATCGCCGGAGTCTGACAACGATTTACGGCCCCAACTGCTTGAGTAGCTCGTCCCACCGCTTCTTGGCGCCCCCCGGCGCCTTGAAGGCATCGAGTTGGTCCTTGTTGGTAGGCTCGCCGGCAACGATCAGCGCCACCATGCCCATGGTGTAATGGGGGTGGCACTTGACGCCGTAGTAGCCGGGCTTTTCGACGATGAACTCGGCGTCCGCGTTCATCTCGCCCTTGAGCGGCTCAACGCCCTGCGGCCACACCTCGGGGATCGCTTCGGCGTTGTGGCTCTTGTCCACAAGCACGAACTTGACGGTGTCACCAGGCGCGACCTTCAGGAAGTCAGGCTCAAAGACCATGAACTTGCCTTTGCCATTGGTGTTCTTGATCTTGATCTCGTGCTCGGCGGCAAAGGCCGTGACGTTGCCCAGGGCGATGAGAAGGGCAGCGATCGAGCCGACGGAAATGCACCTCATCCAAGCCCTCCGAAATTTCTATACTAAAAAAGTATAGAAAATAGTGCGCACCGTCAATGATCGCGGTGACGCATGTCTTCTGCTCGAGCCGCAATGGCAGTCATCGAGCTGAGGCGGGTGGCTGCTTTCGACCGCTTTATTCGCGAGCTCCGGCTGTCGCAGGCACGTGAGGCGCTCGAGCAGCCGGGCGTGACGGTTGCGGAAGCGGCCCTATCTTGCCGGATGCAACAGCCCGGCTAACTTCGCGACGGCATTCAAACGGCGTACGGCATCTCACCCAAACAGGTGCGGATGAAGTAGCCCGCCGTGGGAGTTCACTTGGGTGAATCAGCTACCGGGTGGCTGATCGCTGGCGCAATGCTCGGTTCCGCCAGCCGGCGTAATGAACAGCAGCCTGACGGCTTTCAGCGTTCGCTGCGTGTGCCAAACCGCTTTGGGGACCTGCACGAGATCGCCCTGGCGCACGATCAGTGTCGTCGTCCTGCCCATTCTCGAATGTCGTCAGCCCCGTTTCGCCTTCGAGCATGCTTAGGTTCTAAGCTGCAAGCCAGCGTATTGCTCTGCTGTGAGGCCATAGGTCCAGGCGACGGCCTCACGCGCCGTGCGCATCCCGGCGGGCACGGCAATGATGTAGCGACGATAGTGGCCGTCTGCCCCAGGCGTCCCGTCGACAACCTCGACGGCGCACCAGGCGTCGAGCGTCACGCCCCTATATGTCCAAGTCATGCCCCAAAGAATGCCGGTCTCGTCGCGCGAGAGACATTGCGCAGCGCCAGAGGCAAGCAATCGCTCCGGCGTCATGATCTCGATCAGGCTATGGCGGACGAGCGGGTCAATTTCGGCGTCGAGCGTCGACACGGTGATGCGCTCTGGGTGCCGGATTGTCCATGCCGGAACCTCGATGCCCTTCCAGGCCCAAACGCACCATCCATCAGGATATTGCAGAGCCGGGCCGTCAGCGCAGTGCAGTCTTCCCTGCGCATCCATATGTATGACGTTGGGCCGCTCGGAAACCCAGCAGACGTTCTGGTACGGCACGATCCAGCCAACGCTCGGCCCAGCTTCCCGCAGGGCTTGAAGGCCTTGCACGCAGCTGTCGGCGCCAGCTTCGTCCATGACGCTTGCGAGTGTAGCGATGGTGCCGAGCTGAGCCGGGCCGACGGCGATCTCACCAAATCCACCTGTTAGAAGGGGCGGAATTCCGCGTAGGCGGCGCGTGATATCCTTCAGCTGCGGTGAGAACCTGAAGAGTTTCACATCGACTGTCGGTCTTACAACTTGCTCAATCGCGCCATTCCGCAAACGCGCCGATGTGTCGGCTTCGAGTGCCGCGAGAAGGGCCTCCTTATGGAGGACCTCCGCCAGGGTGAAGGCTCGATTTTCGACGCTGTCGAAGACATCGGTTTTGACGCTGCGCCCAATCGGCGCCGAGATAGGAGCCTCGGCGAGCAGCCCGCCGATCTCCTGCGGGCTATGGCACCAGACGATCCGGGATGGTGGCGACAAACCTGCGGCGCTGTAGGCCAGCGCTATGTCGTGCTCCACCGGTGTATGGGCCATCTGGCGCGACGGCTTCACTACCGTCGTCAAGCCAGGGAAGCTCTGCGATGCAGCTTTGCTCGATGTGTACCGCACGACTCGTCTCAATCGGTGACGGCCAAGGCATCGCTTGCATCGAGACGCCGTTGCCGACGCACGCGGTAGATGCCAGGTGACAAAGCGATCGGGCCGTGCTGGTCGTGCTCGAGCAATGTCTGGGGCGATTTGACACTGAGGTGCCCGACGTAGAGCCCGGCAGGGATGTCGCGCGCCTCCTCGGGCCGATGGACGAGGCGAACGCGGCCACGCGCGACGTGCCGATGGCCGCTCAATTCGCCGTGGGCGATCACGGCCTCCTGCGCATCCTCCGGCGCCGGCGCCTCTGGCGCATCCGGCAATTGCTCAAGAAGGATGTCTCCCTGAGCCATCAGGACGGCTTGCTGCAACAGAGTATCGGCCTCTTGGTGCGGATTGTCGTTCGCCGAAGAACGACGTGCCCTCCCGATGGAAGCGGCTGTGCGCCTGCGCGTCGGCCCATGTGCGTGCAGCATCTCGAAATAGGTCTCGCGCATGCGCGCCTCCGCAAGCCCGTGAAGAGGACGCCGGCTGTCGATCCGCCCGTTGCGCGCGGCGCGATCTATGCCGCAGCCAAGTTTGGCCTTGAGGCTTGTGCTTGTAGACATCGCCAACTCCTTGCGCGGACGTTCCGCGCCTAACATCGGCGGTAAGGCATATAGATTCGAGAGGGGGAGGCGGGCTCAGGTATAAGTGAGATGTATGACCGGCGCGCAAGGGCCGCCTGGCTGGCTTAGATGTCGAGCTCCACCGGGTCGGGAGAGAGGTTGACCGCGCCCGGCCGGCGCGCGGTCTCCATTGTGGCGTAGTGCAGTGCCGCCTCGCGGGACGCGAAGATGCCTCCGCTCGTGCCAGTGCTCTCCACTGCCACCCAGTGACCTTCATGGTCGCGCCCGACGCGGAAGCTCCTCTCGTCCGTGACGTGGAACCACTCATGCTTCACCAGCATCATACGCCTCTTCGGTTGCTCGCGGCTCAGGGCCGCGCAACCGAGATGAGCGCCCATGCATCAAAAAGCGAGGGGCCGGCAGAGGCGTTGATATTGAAAAGGCATAGTGATCGGCAGCACGTCGGCCGATCACTATGAGATTCTTATAAGGACGCTTGCGACCCCGTCTCGAAAACATATGCCCCTCGTGGCAACTAACCGCGCGAAGGCGTCAGCACGGCCGAAGGCGCAAGTCTCGCTTAACGCGCGGACACGAGGCGAGTCGGCCCTCTCGCAAGGAGCATCCGAATGTTCGACATCGTCTTGGTGGGGTTAGGCCTCGCCTTCTTCGCGCTGTCCGTCGCCTACGCGTACGCCTGCGACCGACTGTGAGGAGAGTGCAATGGAATTCGACCTGTGGCTCGCCGGTCTCGTGACGGCGGGGCTCCTCATCTACCTCGTCTACGCGCTGCTACGCCCCGAGCAGTTCTAAAGAGGCACCCATGACCCTCAATGGCTGGATACAGATCGCACTGTTCAGTGCCGTCGTCATCGCGTTGGTGAAGCCGCTCGGCTGGTACATGACGCGCGTGTTCAACGGCGAGCGCACCTTCCTCTCCCCCGTGCTGCGTCCAGTGGAGGCTTCGCTCTACTGGATCGGCGGCGTCGATGAAAAGCGTGAGCAGGATTGGTTGACCTATGCGGTCGCCATGCTGCTCTTCCACGTCGGCGGGTTCCTCATTCTCTATCTGCTGCTGCGGCTGCAGGCGGGGCTACCTCTCAATCCGCAGGGCATGTCCGCGGTGCCCGAGGCGCTGTCGTTCAACACCTCGGTCAGCTTCATCACCAACACCAACTGGCAGAACTACGGCGGTGAGAGCACGCTCTCGTACCTGACCCAGATGCTGGGGCTGACGCACCAGAACTACCTGTCTGCGGCCACTGGCATCGTGCTCGCCATAGCGCTGATCCGCGGCTTCGCGCGCGCATCTGCCAAGACCATTGGGAACTTCTGGGTCGATCTCACCCGCTGCACGCTCTACGTCCTGCTGCCGGTCTGCATTCCGCTTGCCCTTTTCCTCGTCTGGCAGGGCATCCCCCAGACGCTTGGTCCTTACGTCGAGGCGACGACCCTGGAAGGCGCCAAGCAGACCATCGCCGTCGGCCCCGTCGCCTCGCAGGTCGCCATCAAGATGCTGGGCACCAACGGCGGCGGCTTCTTCAACGCCAACGCGGCGCATCCGTTCGAGAACCCAACCGCCCTGTCGAACTTCGTGCAGATCATCGCCATCTTCGCGCTCGGCGCCGGCCTCACCAACGTGTTCGGCCGCATGGTCGGTGACCAGCGCCAGGGCTGGGCCATCTTTGCCGCCATGGGCGTGCTGTTCATCGCCGGCGTCACGCTCGCCTATTGGGCGGAGGGACACGGCAACGACGCCTTCACGGCCATGGGACTCACCGGCGGCAACATGGAAGGCAAGGAGGTCCGCTTCGGCATTCCCTTGTCGGCCCTGTTTGCCGTCATCACCACGGCAGCCTCATGTGGCGCCGTCAACGCCATGCACGATTCCTTCACGGCGCTGGGCGGCATGGTGCCGCTCATCAACATGCAGCTCGGTGAGATCATCATCGGTGGCGTCGGCGCCGGCCTCTACGGCATGCTGCTGTTCGTCATCCTTGCGATCTTCGTCGCCGGTCTGATGGTCGGGCGCACGCCGGAATACATCGGCAAGAAGATCGAGGCGAAGGAGGTCAAGATGGCAATGCTCGCCATCCTCATCCTGCCACTCATGATTCTCGGCTGGACGGCGGTGGCGACCGTGTTGCCATCCGCGGTGGCGTCGATCGCCAACCCGGGGCCGCATGGCTTCTCGGAGATCCTCTACCTCTACAGCTCGAGCACAGGCAACAACGGCTCGGCGTTCGGCGGCATCACCGGCAACACCGACTTCTACAACATCACCGGCGGCATCGCGATGCTGGTCGGCCGCTTCTGGGTGATCATCCCAGCTCTGGCCATTGCAGGGGCGCTAGCGGCGAAGAAAACCGTGCCTCCGTCCGTCGGGACATTTCCGACGACCGGCGCCCTGTTCGTTGGCCTCGTCGTGGGCGTGATCGTCATCATGGGGGGCCTGACGTTCTTCCCGGCGTTGGCGCTTGGACCCATCGTCGAGCATCTCGCGATGCAGGCCCACACGCTGTTCTAACGAAATCACCTCGGAGTTCCCTTTATGGAAACCTTGAACGTCCGCCAGCGCTCCACTGCAACTGCGCTCACCAATCCGGAAATCATTGGCCCAGCGATCTCTGCCGCCTTCGCCAAGCTCGATCCGCGTACGCTGATCAGGAACCCCGTCATCTTCGTGCTCGAGGTGGTCACGCTCCTCACCACGATCATCTTCGCGCGTGACCTGATCGTCAACGATGGCGGGCAGAGCCCGTGGTTCACGTTCCAGATTATTCTCTGGCTGTGGTTCACGGTGCTGTTCGCCAACTTCGCCGAAGCCGTCGCCGAAGGCCGCGGCAAGGCGCAGGCCGCTTCCCTGCGCCGCCAGCGTAGCGAGACGCAGGCCAAGCTCGTAGCCAGCAATGGCGCATATAAGCTCGTGCCGGGCACGACGCTGAAGGTTGGCGATGTCGTGCTCGTCGAAGCCGGGGACATCATCCCCTCCGATGGCGAGGTCATCGAGGGCGTCGCCTCGGTGAACGAGGCGGCGATTACCGGCGAATCGGCACCTGTCATCCGGGAGTCCGGCGGCGACCGTTCCGCGGTGACCGGCGGCACGCAGGCGCTGTCCGATTGGATTCGCGTGCGCATCACCGCGGCGCAGGGCTCGACCTTCCTCGACCGCATGATCAAGCTCGTCGAAGGCGCCGAGCGTCAGAAGACACCGAACGAGATCGCGCTCAACATCCTGCTGATCGGCCTGACGATCATCTTCGTGTTCGCCACGGCCACGATCCCGAGCTACGTCCACTATGCGGGCGGCACCATCCCCGTGGTCGTGCTCGTCGCGCTGTTCGTGACGCTCATCCCGACCACGATCGGCGCCCTGCTCTCCGCCATCGGCATCGCAGGCATGGACCGCCTCGTGCGCTTCAACGTGCTGGCCATGTCCGGCCGCGCCGTCGAGGCGGCCGGCGACGTCGATACGCTGCTGCTCGACAAGACCGGCACCATCACGCTCGGCAACCGCCAGGCGAGCGAGTTCAAGCCGCTCAGCGGCGTGAGCGAGCAGGAGCTCGCCGACGCGGCGCAGCTCGCCTCGCTCGCCGACGAGACACCGGAAGGGCGCTCGATTGTCGTGCTGGCCAAGGAGAAATACGATATCCGCGGGCGCGATCTTTCGGAGCTGCACACGCACTTCATCCCCTTCACGGCGCAGAGCCGGATGAGCGGCGTTGAGATCGGTGACTCATGGGTCCGCAAAGGCGCCGTGGACGCCATTTTGAACTTTCTCAACGGCGGCTCCAGCGCTGCACAGAGCTCGTCGGCAGTGGTCGCCCTGCGCCCCACCGTGAGCCCGGAGACCGCACGTGAGATCAATGCTCTCGCCGATGAAATCGCGAAATCCGGCGGCACACCGCTGGCAGTGGCCAAGGATGGGAGGCTACTCGGTGTCGTGCATCTCAAGGATATCGTTAAGGGCGGTATTCGCGAGCGCTTCGCCGAGCTGCGCCGCATGGGCATCCGCACGGTGATGATCACCGGCGACAACCCGATGACGGCGGCTGCCATTGCGGCCGAGGCCGGCGTTGATGATTTCCTCGCGCAGGCGACGCCCGAGGACAAGCTGCAGCTCATCCGCGATGAGCAGGCAAAGGGCAAGCTCGTCGCCATGTGCGGCGACGGCACCAACGATGCGCCGGCGCTGGCTCAGGCGAACGTGGGCGTGGCCATGAACACCGGCACGCAGGCGGCGCGCGAGGCTGGCAACATGATCGACCTCGATTCCAACCCTACAAAGCTCATAGAGGTGGTGGAGATCGGCAAGCAACTGCTGATGACGCGCGGCTCGCTGACGACCTTCTCCATCGCCAACGACGTTGCCAAGTATTTCGCCATCATCCCCGCCATGTTCATCGCCGTCTATCCGCAGCTCGGCGCGCTGAACATCATGGGACTGACGAGCCCGGAGAGCGCCATTCTATCGGCCATCATCTTCAATGCGCTGGTGATCGTGGCGCTGATCCCGCTGGCCCTCAAGGGTGTCGCTTACCGCGCGATCGGTGCGGGGCCGCTGCTGCGCCGCAACCTGCTGATCTACGGCCTCGGCGGCGTTCTCATCCCCTTCATCGGTATCAAGGCCATCGATCTCGTCGTGGCCGCCCTGCACCTCGCCTGAGGAGGCACCAACATGCTGAGAGAGATCCGCCCGGCAATTCTCCTTCTGCTGCTGCTCACCGCCATCACCGGCCTCGCCTATCCGCTTGCGGTGACGGGGATCGCGACCTCGCTCTTTCCCGATCAGGCGCAAGGCAGCCTCATCGTGCGCCACGGCAAGGTGGTTGGGTCAGAGATCATTGGCCAGCTCTTCACCAGCGACCGCTACTTCCACGGGCGCCTGTCGGCCACCCTCGGTCCCGATCCAGCCGATCCTTCAAAGTCCGCGCCGCAGCCTTACAATGCGGCGAACTCCATGGGCTCGAACCTCGGGCCGACGAACAAGGCGCTCATCGAGCGGGTACAAGCCGAGGTGGACAAGCTCAAGCAAGAGAATCCTGGCACACCGGTCCCCATCGACCTCGTGACGACCACCGGCAGCGGCCTTGACCCGCATCTCTCGCCCGAGGCGGCGCTGTTCCAGGTTCCACGCATCGCCAAAGCCCGCAACCTCCCGGAAGAGAGGGTGCGTCAACTCGTGGACGAGCATATAGAAGGACGGCTTTTCGGAATCTTAGGAGAGCCGCGCGTCAATGTCCTGGCGCTCAACCTGGCGCTGGAAAGGGCAGCGCCACATTAACCTGCCGCACGCGGGCAAGGCCCAAGGGCCATAGCATCGATGGCTGAGCAGCAACGCGACCTGGAACAGCGACCGTCACCGGAAGCCCTGCTCGAATCTGCCTGCCGGGACGAGAAGCGAACCGGCAGGCTGATGATTTTTGTCGGGGCCGCTCCCGGCGTTGGCAAGACCTACACGATGCTGGAGACGGCGCGGGCGCGCAAGAAGGATGGCTACGACGTCGTCGTCGGTGTCGTCGAGACGCACGGGCGCAAGGAGACGCAGGCGCTATTGCGGGGGCTCGAGGTGATCCCCCGCCGCCCCGTCGAGTACAAGGGCCGCACACTCGAGGAGATGGACCTCGACGCCATCATTGCGCGGCGCCCACAGATCGTGCTCGTCGACGAGCTCGCCCACACCAACGCCCCTGGAAGCCGACACCCCAAGCGCTACCTCGACGTCGAGGAGCTGCTGAGCCTGGGGATAGACGTCTACACGACGATTAACATCCAGCATATTGAGAGCCTGAATGACGTGATCGCGCAGATCACGCGCATTCGTGTCCGCGAGACCATCCCGGATTCGGTGTTCGACCGGGCCGATGCCGTGGAGCTCGTCGACCTGACGCCGAGCGACCTCATCCAGCGCCTCAAGGACGGCAAGGTTTATATCCCCAAGCAGGCCGAACGCGCGCTGGGCCACTTCTTCTCTCCCGCCAACCTGACTGCGCTTCGCGAGCTTGCCCTGCGCCGCACCGCGGAGCGCGTGGACGAGCAGTTGCGCACGCAAATGCAAGCCCGCGCTATCCCAGGTCCATGGGCGGCTGGAGAGCGTCTGCTCGTTTGCGTCAGCGAGGATCCTCGCTCTGCGGGCCTCGTGCGCTACACCAAGCGCGCCGCGGATCGGCTGCACGCGCCGTGGACGGCGCTCAGCATCGAGACACGACGCACGCTGCGTCTCAGCCAGGAGGCCCGCGACCGCATCGCCGATACCTTGCGTCTGGCCGAGCGGCTTGGCGGCGAGTCGCTGACGATCCCGGGCGGCTCCGGCGGCGTGGCGGACGATGTCATCGCGTTCGCGCGCGCACACAACGTCACACAGGTCATCGTCGGGAAATCCGAGCGCTCAAGATGGTTCGAGATCGCGCATGGCTCCGTCGTCCACGATCTTTTGCGCCGCTCCGGTAACATCAGCGTGCATGTCATTTCGGGAGAAGCTCTTTCCCAGGAGCCGCTGCCGACGAAGACGGTGCGCGTAGCCAAGGTGCAGCCTTCGCACAATCCGATCCCCTACGTCGCTGCACTTCTGTCGGTCGGCGTGGCGCTCGCCACAGCCTGGCTCACGCGTCCCGTCTTCGGCCTCGAGAGCGTCGATCTCATTTTCCTCGCCGCTGTCGTCGGCGTCGCCATTCGCTACGGCCTGATGCCGTCTCTGCTGGCGAGTGCGGCGTCGTCGTTGTGCTACAACTTCTTCTTCCTGTCCCCGACGTTCACTTTCACCATCGCGGATGCCACTAACGTTGCGGCGTTTGTGTCATTCACGGTGATCGCCGTCATCGTCTCCAATATTACCGCGCGCGTGCGCAGCCAGGCCATGATTGCCGTCGACCGGTCGCGGACGACGGAGGCGCTCTACGCCTTCAGCCGCAAGCTGGCAGCGACCGGAACGCTCGATGACGTGCTCTGGGCGACAGCGTACCAGATTGCCTCGATGCTCAAGGTGCGAGTGGTCTTGCTGCTGCCGGTGGGTGACGCTGTAGTGGTGAAGGCGGGCTATCCGCCCGAGGACATGCTCGACGCCTCGGACATCGCGGCAGCGACGTGGGCATGGAGGAATGAGCGGCCGGCGGGGCGCGGTGCCGACACGTTGCCGGGGGCGCGCCGCCTCTACCTTCCCATGCGTACTGGCCGCGCCACTGTCGGCGTCGTCGGCATCGATAGCGACAAGTCCGGCCCGTTGCTGACTCCGGACCAGCGTCGCTTGCTCGATGCTCTGACGGATCAGGCGGCGCTCGCCATCGAGCGCGTACGCCTCGTCGACGACGTGGACCGCGCTAAGCGCACGGCGGAGACAGAGCGATTGCGCGCGGCGCTGCTCACCTCGCTGTCCCACGATCTGAAGACACCGCTTGCGGCGATCCTCGGCGCCGCCAGCGTGCTGCGCGACATGTCGGCAAAGATCGGCCCCCGTGATCGCGAGGAGCTTATTGCCACCATCATCGGCGAATCTGAACGGCTCAACCGCTTCATCGCCAATCTGCTCGATATGACCAAGCTGGAGTCCGGCGCGGTGACGCCCAAGACCGCGCCTCACGAGCTCGGTGAGATCGTCGCTGCCGCCGTGAAGCGCGCCGCTACGGTTCTTGCAGCGCACCGCGTCGAGATCGACCTTCCGGCCGCAACGCCGCTGGTTGGAGTCGACGACGTCCTTCTGGAGCAGGTTCTGTTCAACCTGCTCGACAACGCGGCAAAGTACGCGCCTGTCGGAACGACGATCCGCATACAGGCCCGGCCTGAGGGCAGCTCCATGCTGGTGCAATTGCTCGACGAGGGTCCAGGCATCCCGCGGGCAGATCTGGAGCGCATCTTCGACAAGTTCTACCGCGTTCAAAAGGCTGATCATGTGCGCGCGGGCACTGGCCTTGGACTTGCGATCTCGCGCGGATTTATCGAGATCATGCACGGCACGATCACTGCAGCCAATCGCACTGATTGCTCCGGCGCTGTATTCAGCATCACCCTGCCGATTGCTGAGGTGAATGCCATGGAGCCAGTCGCATGAGTGCGCCTGCCCTCAAGGTGCTGATCGTCGATGACGAGCCACCCATCCGCAAGCTCCTGCGCATGGGGCTCACTGCCGAAGGCTATCAGGTGATCGATGCTCCAAACGGCAAGACGGCCCTGGCGGAGCTGCCGCACAAGCCGGACCTCGTCATCCTCGACCTCGGGCTGCCGGACGTGCAGGGTCTCGAGTTGCTGCGCACGCTGCGCGAGCGCAACGAGGGCATCCCCATCGTTGTCCTGTCCAGCCGCGCGGACGAGGCAGCCAAGGTCCAGGCGCTCGATTTCGGTGCCGACGACTATGTGACCAAGCCGTTCAGCATGAACGAGCTGCTCGCGCGCATCAGGGCGGCTGTACGCCATCAGCTGCAGAGCCAAGGCGAGAGACCTATCTTTCGCATCGGCGACCTCTCGGTCGACCTTGTGCGACGCATCGTAAGGATGCGCGGCGAGGAGGTGAAACTTTCACCGAAGGAATACGATCTTTTGCGCCTATTTGTTCAACATGCCGGAAAGGTGCTCACGCACAACTTCCTACTCCGTGAGCTCTGGGGAGCAGGTGCGGACGCACAATACGTGCGTGTCTATGTTCGCCAGTTGCGCAATAAGATCGAGCCGAAGCCGGATCACCCAGAGTACATCCTGACCGAAACAGGAGTCGGCTACCGGATGTGTGCTCCCGACTAAGATGAATGTCGCCTCGTCAAGACTTAGGTCACACGCCGCTATGCAGATCAAGGATTTCTTGCTTCCCCGACATGTGCGGACCGACATCCGCAGCACGGACAAGATAAGTCTGCTGCGCGAGCTCTCCCGCGATGCGAGCGCAGCACTGAACCTGCCGGTCGAAGCTATCGCGGCGGCGCTACTGAAGCGCGAAGCACTTGGGTCGACAGGCATGGGCGAAGGCATCGCCATTCCCCACGCGCGTGTTGCGGGTCTTACCAGGCCGTTCGGTTTGTTTGCCCGGCTCAAGCAGCCGATCGACTTCGAGGCTGTCGACGGTCAGCCGGTCGACATCGTCTTCGTGCTCTTGATGCCAGCCGAGTCTGATGGCGATATCAATGCGCTCGCCTGTGTGGCGAGATGGCTCCGGGACCCCAGAGCGCTCGATGAGCTGAGACGGGCCAAAGACAGCAACAGCATCTACGGGCAACTAACAGCGAAAGCGGACCAAGCAAGATGAAGCAAACCACGTACGTGACGCGATCCAGGGGAAGACGTTGACCCGCGGTCCGCATATGGGCCTCTAGCTTCGCCCCCCCGACGGCAGGTTTCAGCGCGCCTCTACTATCCGCGCCTTACCGTTGGTATCAGAAGCCGGCCTGGAGGCTGACGGCCGGCGTCCATCGGCAGTCAAAAAGATGACACGCGCTTCGTCGTAGTAGCGGTCATCGGTCTCTCCGTGGTCGGCGACTCTTGGGGATCACGGAGCAGGTCCGCCTATGAAGGCAACCCTGCCGTCATATGCAGCAGGTGCGCTTGAGGGATAAGCGTTTGAATCATCGCCAATCAGCCTAGCTACTCAGATGCCCACATACCCCCACTTGTAACCACACATCCGAGCCGCGTTCGGATGCAGTCTGTCGCAGAAGTCAGTTGGTAGGTGATGTCGGCTTTTGTTGTCCCGCTCCTATCTTTCGCGCGAGCGCGCGCTGGATCATCCGGGGCCTTCAACCGCATCGACAGACACCGCGGCAAGTCCGCTGCCGCAGACAGCAAGATTGCCACGAGCACGCGTGAGAAAGCCTTGGCGGGCGTTTGCTACCACGCGATTCTAAGGCCGAGCTTGCCGTCATAGGCGTTGCCGTCGGCGCTGCCGCCGATGCCGACGAGATAGCTGGCGTTGGCGTAGACGGCGGTATTGCTCGTCACCGCGGCGGTGAAGCCGGTGTTGATCTCGAACGTCGGGCCGAAGAGATCGGCCTCGAAGGGAATGAAGCCGGTCTCCGACGAGAACGACGTCTTCGGATCGCCGAGGAACTCGTACCAGAAATTCGGCCGCACCCATGCCGTGAAGATGCCCGGTTCGTTGCTCAGCAGGTCGGTCATGCCCCACTCCTGTACGAAGCGTATGCCGAGGCGGCCGGCCAGCGAGTTTACGTCGTCGAAGTGCACCAGTGCGCCGACATCCGAGCTGTTGTGCAGGTTCAGCGTCTGGTAGACGATCTGCGCCTGCGGCTCGATGATGAAGCCGCCGGCAAAACGGAAGGGATAGCCGCCTTCGAGCGAGGCGCCGAAACCCGTCCCCTCGGTGGTGAGCTTGGGGATGCGCGTGGACTTTGCGTCGGCATCATAAAATGTGCCCATCAGAACGCCATCGAGGTAAGCGCCCTCGGCGGTGTAGTGGGTCCAGTAGCCGCCCCAGCTATAGGCCATGAAGGTATTCTCGCCCGCCTTGACGTCGGTGACGTGCGTGACGTCGCCCGAGCCGTTGCCGATGGCGAAGAAGGCGCCGGCCCGGTCGCGGGCACCCGCGCTGTTCGCACTCCGGTAGAGGTCGGTGCCAGCCTGGAACGCCCAGAAGTCGTAGTCGTACTTGGGGCCAGAGCCATAGATGCCGGCGTTGCTGCCGTCACGATCGCCGTGCTGGCCGATGACGCGGCCCCAGGTGCCGTGCGGAGCACCGTAGCCTGCCGGTCCAGTATCCTCGCCCATGCGCTCGTGCAGCGTGTCGAGCAGCACGCGCCCATAGAGCAGGGTCATCGCCGGCAGTGCTGCATAGAGGGATGTCTCCTGCCGGTAGATCGGCACAACCGGGCTGGGACCTGGCCCCGGAGAGACGGCGCAGATCGGACTGGTTGGATCGAGCGCGCAATTGAGCGTCGAACGCAGATACCAGGCGTCCGGATTGCCGTCGCCGCGAAACAGCATGTACTCGTAGGGACCAGCGACGACGGGACCGGCGAGGGCGAAGGCGCCCGGGGTCGTTGTTGCACCGCCGACCGCGTCGACCACGAGGATGCCGGGGCCTACGGTCATCGCGCCGAGGCCGCCGATGTTGGTGATGTCGAGGAACGATGAGCCGGATGCGCTCGCTCCCGCGCCGCTGAGGACGAGGCGGTCAGATGGCGAGGCGTCCCCGGCGAGAACCGTGTTGAGGGCGAGCGTGCCGCCTTGACCGATATAGGGACCGGTGACGGTAAGATCGGTGCTACCCGTGCCCCCGGTCCGGATCAGGCCGCCATTGATTGCCTGAGCCACCGTCTGGTTGAATCCAGCAAGGTCGAGGGTGCCGGCAGGATCCACGCCTACACCACCGGGGCTGTTCAAGATGTTGGCCGCACCGGTTCTCAGCGTCCCGCCAGCGACAGCCGTCCCACCTGTGTTGGTCTGCGACCCCAAGAGCGTAAGCGTTCCCTCTCCATCCTTGGCAAATACGCCAATGCCTGAAACGCCCTGCGACAGCGTTGAATCAAATCCATTCGTGTCGAAGATGCCGACGCCGGGGCCGACAGCCACGGTTCGCGTCGGCGCCAGATTCATGTTGGCGCCAAGTCGTAGCGTGCCGTTGCTATCAAGCGTCAAAGGCCCGCTTGCCGCACCGAGGTTCGCGTCCGAAGTGACGACCAGCACGGCATCGGTACCCGAGACGGTGGTCCCCCCGTATAGGAGTTCGCGCCCGTGAGAGCGGTGACGCCCGACAGGACGTTGACCTCGCACGGACCGGCGATCACGCCTCCGAAGAGATAGTCGCTCGATGTGTGATTGAAATTGACGGCGCCTGTGCCCGCCCCAAAGCTGATAGCCGCGACCGAGGAAAGGACATTGAGCGTACCGGGCGCGACCGGCGCGTCGCCAGGCGCTGCCCCGATGTTCAAATTTCCGATCGAGCCCGGTGAGTTCGCAATGACGACCGGCGTGTCGGCGTTTACGGTCGCGCCATTGGAGATGGTGAGGCTGCCGTTGCCGGCGGAACCGATTGCGATCCCCGATGTATCGAGGACCGAGCCATTGCCGGTCACCAACACGGTGCCGGTGGAGCCCGCCAAAAGTCCGATGATCGTGTTGCCGCTTGTCGTGAGCGTGCCGCCGTTCTGCACGGTGAGGCTGCCGGTGCCAGTATCGCCGACGACGAGGCTCCCGGCTACCGCTCCCGGTGTCCCAATGACCGTGGCATTGGGGGCGATCGTGTCGATGGTGGCGGTGAAGACAATCGTCGATGTCGGAACACCTGCTGACCAGTTGGAGGGATCGAACCAATCCGTCGACGTCGAACCATCCCAATCCGTATCTTGCGCTCGAACGGGGTCGAGCGAGCCAAGGAAGATGTGCGCGAATGCATGGAGAAAGGTTCATGGTAAGCCCCGTAGCGAGGGCCGGAATGCTCCGCCGACGCGAGACAAAGTCCCGCGGCGCTGCCGACCTGTCTGATTCAGAATCGATTTCGTCGTGCTGTGAGCATGACGCCTTGGGGCGTTAGGCGTACCTCAAGCTGCTAATCCGTACACTGTTTAAATTGTCATAATCCGATACTCGTGCCGCGCCCTTGTGCGCGTTTTGCGTTGGCGGCGGCATTCAGGGAAACCGTCGACGGGCTTTGCGCCTATTCCCAAGCTGAATGGCGTCCATTCAATCCTTCGCGCTGCCACCGCCGGCGACACACAGTTTCCTGAGCGCTCGGGGAAGCGTTGGCACGCCTGAAGGGATACAGCCCTAAGCCTCAGATTTGTCGCCTGTTGCTGTCGATTGCTCGTCGCGAATGGGCGAGCAGCAGACATGCGATGCTGCCATGACTCGTATGCGCCCTTTGCCGCGGCGTAGCCTGCTTCCTCGGCCTAATCGACTTCGAAGCCGAGCCCCGCCAGATCGAGCGCATCGACGAAGGAATCCGAGAATGCCGACATGGGCCGCAGCGCTTTGACAATTCGCCGGTGGTGCTGCTGCCTGTGCCAGTAACCAATGCGCCATTGATCTGGACATCGACGACGCCGATGTCGCGAACCGTGCCACTCAAGCCCCCGGTGCTCGAACCTACGATGCCGATTGCCGCGCAGCGACGCCCGTGACCGCCGCAAGTCTGTTGCCTTACACGTCTCCGAGCAAACGCAGGACCAGGCTATTGAAGGTCTCGCTTGCATGCCAGAAGGCTACGTGGCCTGCTCCTGGAAGGCGATGGCAGCGCCCGCTCCAAAGATTGCCGTAGGCGACGCGGACAGATACAGATACGGATGGAGATGGTAAAAGAGCGTGTCTAGCAACTCGTTGAAAACATTGGATATGATTGGACGCGCTGAGACGCGCTCGTCCTGGCGTTTCTGCATTGCGCCGATGATGGATTGGACGGATCGGCATTGCCGGGTCTTCCATCGCCAGCTGACGCGCCATGCCCTACTCTACACCGAGATGGTGACCGCGCCGGCCGTGCTCCATGGTGACCGCGACCGTCTGCTGGCGATGGACGCCGGCGAGGCACCTGTCGCCCTGCAGCTTGGCGGCTCGGACCCCGGAGCCTTGGCCGAGGCGGCGGCCATCGGCGCCGGCTACGGTTATGGCGAGATCAACCTCAACGTCGGCTGCCCGTCGGACCGCGTGCAGGAGGGACGCTTCGGCGCCTGCCTCATGGCCGAGCCCGAGCTGGTCGCCGCCTGCGTCTCTGCCATGCAGCGCCAGGTGAGAATCCCGGTCACCGTCAAGTGCCGCATCGGCATCGACGAGCAGGATCAGGAGCGCGACCTGCAACGCTTCATCGATACGGTCGCCGATGCCGGATGCCGGAGGTTCATCGTGCACGCGCGCAAGGCATGGCTCAAGGGGCTGTCGCCGAAGGAGAACCGCGAGGTGCCCCCGCTCGACTACGCGCGCGTGTACCGGCTCAAGGTCAGCCGTCCGGATCTGACCATCGTCATCAATGGCGGCATAGAGGATCTCGACCAGGCGGCGACGCACCTTGAGCACGTCGACGGCGTGATGCTGGGGCGCGCCGCCTATCAAACACCTTACCTGCTCGCCGAGGTCGACCGCCGATTCTTCGACAGCACGGCAGCCGTGCCGTCGCGCCTCGATGTCATCGAGGCGATCATCCCGCATATCGAGCGGCATCTGGCGCGTGGCGGCCGCCTCAACAATGTCGTGCGCCACATGCTTGGCCTCTACCACGGTGAGCCACGCGCCCGTGCGTTCCGCCGCCACCTGAGCGAGAACGCGCCGCGCGAGAGCGCCAGCCTTGCCACGTTGCGCGAGGCCGTCGCTCTCGTCGAGCCTTCCTTCCGTCCGCTCGCGGCCGCCGAATAGGAACTCTGCATCGATGCTCTTCGGCCTTCCCGCGAGCGAGCTCGCGCTCCTTGTCCTTGGCCTGCTCGCGGCGGGGCTGATCGCCGGCTTCCTCGCCGGACTGCTTGGCATCGGCGGGGGCGGGGTGCTGGTGCCGGTTCTTTACGAGGTATTCCGCATCATCGACATCGACCCCGCGATCCGCATGCATCTGGTGCTCGGCACCACGCTGGCGATCATCGTGCCGACGTCGCTCAAGTCGTTCGCCGGACACCGTGCGCGCGGAACTGTCGACATCCCGCTCCTGAAACGCGTCGCACCATACGTCGTCGCCGGCGTGGTGCTCGGCTCGCTCACCGCCAAGTATGCGAGCGGCGAGACGTTGAAGCTCATCTGGGTCATCTCCGCGACGGTCATGGCAGCCAAGATGGCTTTCGGGCGCGAGAACTGGCTGCTCTCTGATCACCTGCCGGCTTTCCCCTGGCCGGAGCTTGGCGCGCTCCTCATCGGCTTCGTCTCGACGCTGATGAGCATCGGGGGCGCGTCGTTCGTGGTGCCGCTGCTGACGCTCTATGGCAAGCCCATCATCGAGGCGGTATCGACGGCGAGCGGGGTCGGCCCGCTGATCGCCATTCCCGGCATGATCGGCTTTGCCTGGGCCGGCTGGCACGCGAGCGGACTGCCCCCGCTATCGGTCGGCTACGTCAACCTGCTGGCCGTCGTCATCGTCGCCCCGCTGAGCGTGTGGGCGGCCCCGTTCGGCGTCCGCCTCGCGCATCGCATCCCGCGGTCGACGCTCGAGCTGGCGTTTGCGGCCTTTCTCGCCACCATCGCCCTCCGCTTCCTCATCGATCTGATTTGGTGACCTCGCGGCCCACGGCTGGAACGCCGAGCGAACTGGTCTCGAGCGAACAAGATGCACTTCGCGAGCCGTTGTATTTATGCATCGCGCAGCAACTGAGTGCTGGTGATTTGCTGCGTCTCTCGCCTAAGGGCGCCGCAATGGGCCATACTCAAAAATATTGGCACCACCAATTGTGTACCCTATGGCCGTTCAAATTCTGCCTTCACGTCCAGCCGCTTCTGGATTGTCTACCGATTCGATTTCCGAGTTGCCGACGTCGACAACTAAATATTACCCGGCTTTCGATTATCTGCGCCTTGTTTTGGCGATAGTCGTAGCTGCCGGCCATTCGGAATTGATATTGTGGGACGCCTCCGGCAACTACGCCGTGCAGATCTTCTTCGCTCTCAGCGGTTGGCTCATTGGTGGCAACTTGCTCCAGGCGAGAGCATCTGACCTACCGCGCTTCTATTTCTATCGTGCGGCCCGCATCTGGACACCCTATTTCGCCGCGATCATTCTTCTTATGGCCGCCAGCCTTCTGAAAGAGAACATAACGGCGAAATGGCTGGAGATCTTCAGCTACGATGCAACGTTTGTGTACAACATTTTCGGCCCGCTCCAGTTGGCACTCTATAAAGATGCAATGCCGTTGCAGGGCACGGGGAACCATTTTTGGAGCATCTGCGCCGAAGAGCAATTCTATCTGCTGTCACCCATCCTCATCACTCTCTTGCCATTGAATATCGGCAAGTCGATTGCCTTCTGGCTGCTAATCGTTGTCGGCGTCTCGTTGTCGGTCTTCTGGGGGTATTTTGGCTCGATTTCGCTGGGTGTCCTGGCCGCCGTGCTTCAAAGCCGATTTGGCGACTGGCATTCGACCCAAGGCGCGAGGGTGGCGCTAGGCTTGGCGTCGGCGCTCGGCTTCGTTGCCGTATACGCCGGATACGTAGACTACGGCGTAGGCGCGCCGCTCTCCGCTATCTGTATTGTCCTTTTCCTGGCGCAGGAAGGACCGCGCCTGCACTTTGCTGCTTTCCTGGGAGGCATTTCCTACCCGATGTACCTCAATCACTGGATCGGGGTATTCGCGGCCAATTCCGTTTTCGCCAAATTGGCGATGCGGGACACCTTGATCTGCAAGGTATCGGGGGTCGTCCTCGCCATAGCAGTCGCGATCCTCTTGTACTTGGCCATAGATCGCAATGTGCAGAAGCTGAGAGCGCGCTATTTTACGGTGTTTCGCGGCAGAGTCGTTGCCGTCCTGGGATACCTTCTTGTCGCGTGCGGCATCCTGATTGGAACCACACTGGCTTAGAGCGCGCGACGTCTGGAGAGGGCGAGAGCCTACGCTACGATCTTCTGATTGTAGGCACCGACTTCGGGATGGCGTGACAGCTCGCGGTCGATGTCGGCGAAGATGGCCTTCATGTTCGCTTCCGAGGTCGGGCTTTCGACCACGACGACCAACTCCGGCTTATTGGAGGAGGCGCGTACGAGGCCCCACGTGCCGTCCTCGAGCACGACGCGGATGCCGTTGACGGTGATGAGGTCGCGGATCTTTTGGCCCGCCACCTTGCCGCCCTCGGCAGCGATGGCCTTGTAGTGCTCGACCACCTGATCGACGACGCCGTACTTTTTCTCGTCGTCGCAATGCGGCGACATGGTCGGCGACTGATACGTCTTCGGCAGCTCGCGCTTGAGGTCGGCAAGCGTCTTGCCCTCGGCGCGGTCGAGCATGTCGCATACGGCGAGAGCCGCGACGAGCCCGTCATCGTAGCCGCGACCCAGCGGCGGCTGGAAGAAGAAGTGCCCGCTCTTCTCGAAACCTACGAGGGCCTTCTGCTCGAAGGTGTAGCGCTTCATGTACGAATGGCCCGTCTTCCAGTAGAGCGCCTTGGCGCCGTTGGCTTGGAGCACCGGGTCGGTGAGAAAGAGGCCCGTCGACTTCACGTCGGCGACGAAGACGGCATCCTTGAACCTTGCGGAAATATCGCGTGCCAGCATGACGCCGACGGTGTCGGCGAAGATCTCGTGCCCCTCGTTGTCGACCACGCCGCAACGGTCGCCGTCGCCGTCAAAGCCGAGCCCGACATCGGCCTTGTGCTTGACGACCGCCTCGGCGATCGCGTGTAGCATCTGCATGTCCTCGGGGTTTGGATTGTAGCGAGGGAAGGTGTAGTCGAGCTCGGTGTCGAGCGGGACGACCTCGCAGCCGATGGCTTCGAGAACCTTGGGCGCGAAGGCGCCGGCCGTGCCGTTGCCGCAAGCGGCGATGACCTTGAGCCGGCGCTTGAGCTTCGGGCGATCGCTCAGCGACTTGATGTAGCGTTCGGCCATATCGGGCACGAAGATCAGGCGCCCGCCTTCGGCGGGCTTGTAGGCACCCGAGAGCACGATCTCCTTCAAGCGGCTCATCTCGTCGGGGCCGAACGTCAGCGGCCGCGCCATGCCCATCTTGATGCCGGTCCAGCCATTGTCGTTGTGCGAGGCCGTCACCATGGCGACACCTTCGACGTCGAGGTCGAACTGGGCGAAGTAGGCCATGGGCGAGAGCGCAAGCCCGATGTCGTGCACCTCGCAGCCGCCAGCGAGGAGGCCGTTGATCAGCGCCTGCTTCACCGAGGCGGAATAGGAGCGATAGTCGTGCCCGGTGACGAGGCGCTTGGGCACGCCACGCTCGGCGAACAACGTCGCCATGCCGAGCCCCACCGCCGTAAGGCCGAGAAGGTTGATCTCCTGCGGGAACAGCCAGCGCGCGTCGTACTCGCGAAACCCGGTCGGCTTGACGAGGGGCAGGCGCTCGAAATCGTAGGTGTTGGGTTTGAGATCCGAGCGCGGCGGCGGCAGCATGAACAATCTCCTTGGCGGCCGGTCGTCGCGGCCGGCCGAATAACGGGGCAGCTCCAAACAAGGGCATGTCTAAACACGCGAGGACGGGAAGTCGATCCCGCCGAGGCGGCCGAAAAGACGCACGGGAATGTGGCAGAAAGTATGTACTATTCCTCGAGCACAAGCCGGCCCGACCGCATGTCGAAGCGCGACAGGCGGGAGAGGAAGCTCATGCCGAGCAGCGAGGTCTTGAGGCGTCCTGGCTCGGCGACGGCGGCCGGCACATTGCGCACGGTGATGTCGCCGATGGATATCCTGTTGAGCGTGACGGGCGCGACGCGGGCGATACCATTGGCGGTCGAAACGGAGCGCGTGAAATCGGCGTCGTTGAGATAGATGCCGGCGCGCTCGGCGTCCTCGTAGGAGAGCGCCACCATGGTGGCCCCGGTATCGATCATCACCGCGATCGGGCGCCCGTTGATGTCGGCTTCCGTGTTGAAGTGGCCGTTGCGTTCCGCATCGATCTCGACGATCGAGCCGAGGCTTGCAGGTCCCGCTGTCGCCGCTGTCGATGGCGCGCGCTGAGCCTCGGCGATGTCGGCCGGCGTCGGCAGCCCGAGCATCCGCTCCGCGCTGACTTTCAGCGTCTCGAAATGCGAGAAGGCCGCGATGGCGATGACGGCGACGACGCCCCAGCTCACGGCCTCGCGCAGCAACTGTCTGGTGCCCGAGTTCATGCTCATGTGACGGATTGCAACTCTCGTTACGCCGCAGCGCCGCACTGGGCGGGCAGGCGTCAGCCCCGTAGCGTCAGGTAGTCGTTCGCGAATTCATAGGACCGCAAACGCCTTAAAAAACTCATACCGAGCAAGTTTTCCTTAACGGTGCCGGGCTGGGCGACGAGGGCATCGACATTGCGCACGGTGAGCGGCCCGATGGCCAGCGTCCGCAGGCGCACCGCGGCCGCGTAGGTGGTGCCGTTGGCCGTGTCGACGGCAACCGTATAGGCGAGCTTGCCGAGGTCGATTCCCGCGCGCTCGGCGTCAGCAGGCTTCAGCACCACGGACGTGGCGCCCGTATCGACCATCAACGTCATCGACTGGCCGTTCACCGCCGCGCGCACGGCGAAATGCCCATCGAGCCGGCGACGCACGCGCACCGCCGTCTCTCCTTCCTCGCCGGTTTCCACCGCTACGATCTGCCCCGACGGGAGCAGCTCGCCGCCGACGCGGTTGGCAATGGCCGACAGGTCGTCGCGGTAGGAGTACCCGGCGATGAGGCCGAAGCCGAGCGTCAGCCAGATCAGCGCATAGCGGATCGCTTGCAGCGGCCTCGTGCGCCCGTCGTTGATGAGCCCCACGATATAGAGGCCGGCCAGCAGCACCCCGGCAATGAGGGTGACGATCTCCCCCGTGCTGAGGCCGGCAAAAAGCTCCCCGTCGCCGCGCAGCAAGAGGAACGCTCCGGCGCCGACCAGCAATGCCAGGATGACCCACGCCTTCATGCCCTGCCTCCGAGTTTCGCCGCCTTGCGGGCCGGCAGCTCGGCCATGATGCGGCGGCGTTCTTCGCCGGTCAGCGACGACCAGCGGGCAATTTCGGGAACCGTGCGACCGCAGCCACGGCAAAGACCGCTCGCACGGTCGATGTCGCAAATGCTGACGCAGGGCGTTTCAATGGGGCTGCGATTCTGGATGCTGCTCACGGAAACGTATGTAGCGCTCACCCCGCGCGAGTACAACGCGCAGCTAGCCGAGCGCGGCGGCGTCGCCATCACCACCTTTGCCGCGTAGACGTGCCGGCCGCGGCGGGCGCGGTGCCATCCCCCGCAGGCGATGCGTCTCGCGTCCGAGCGGCTGCAGCGGCCCCATGGCCTGCAGCACGCGGTAGCTCGGCAGCATGACCTTCGCCTCGGTGCCCTTGCGCAACTCCGACTGCAGGATGAGGCTGCCGCCGTGCAGCTCGATGAGGTTCTGCACGATGGCAAGACCAAGCCCGGCGCCGCCTTCCGCGGTCTGATGCGCCAGCGCACCTTGACCGAAGGCCTGCAGCACCTTGGGGATCTCCTCGGCCGGAATGCCCGGCCCCGTATCGCGCACGGCGAGGAACTGGCAGCCGTCGTCGGCTTGGCCGACCGACAGCGTCACCCGCCCGCCCTTGGGCGTGAACTTCAAGGCGTTCGACATCAGGTTGAGGCAGATCTGGCGCATGGCGCGCTGGTCCGCCCACACGATCGGCAGCTCGGACTGCGGCTCCTCGCCGATTTCGATGCCCTTGGCGTCGGCGCGCAGCTTGAGCAGCCGATGGCATTCCTCGATCACGTCGGCGAGCCGCAGCGGCTCCTCGTGCAGCTCGTAGCGCCCGGATTCGATCCGCGTCAGATCGAGGATCTCGTTGATGAGATGCAGCAAGTGCTTGCCGCTCTCCAGGATGTTCTCGGTGTATTCGCGGTATTTCGGATTGTCGATCGGGCCGAACATCTCCGTCTTCATGACCTCGGAGAAGCCGAGGATGGCGTTGAGCGGCGTGCGCAGCTCATGGCTCATGGTGGCGAGGAAGCGCGACTTGGCGCTGTTGGCGGTCTCGGCACGCCGACGCGCCTCGTCGGAGACCGACTTCTGCTCCTCGAGCTCGGCGATCAGCGCATCCTTCTCGCTGCGGTACTCGAGCATCGACAGCGCCGTGGAGCGCAAGCCGCGGGCGAGGAACAGGAAATAGAGGTGTATGCCGGCCGCCATCGTGGCCAGCGCGAAGTAGAACGAGTTGTCGAGCATCAACAGGCGGGCGATGACGGCGATCGTCATCGGCACGGTGCCGGCGTAGAGGATGGCGGGAATCGACGCCGCAAACATGGTGCGGATCGCAAGCACGACGATCAGCGTCGCGAAGATGAAGACGTGCGAGGAGAAGATCATCCCGGCCGGCGCCCCGAGTGTCTCGCGCACGCCAACGAGGGCGAAGCCGGCAAGTGCGAAGCCGTTGAACAGCTCGATGAGAATGAGCCAGCGCCGCCAGGCGCGGATGTTCATCTGCCCCTGCGGCTGCATCAGGAAGCGGCGCCCCTGGTCAAGCAGTAGCACCTTGGCTGCGATGACGGTGATGAGCCATATGACGGCATCGATGGGCGGCGCCCAGAACATGCAGGCGAGCGCAAACAGCGAATAGAGCGCCGGCATCGTAACCGCCGCGCCGAGTTCGTTGCGCACGAACATCGTCAGCAGCTCGTTCTCGAACTCGGGCTTGATCGAGGTGCCGGCGGCAAGACGCGAGCGCCGTTCGCTCAGCTCGTGGTAGGCGCGCGCGCGGGCATCGCGGCGGCTGCGCCGGCGCGCGACATCCTCGGGTATGGCGCTCATCGTCATCGAGCTTCACGCGCGAAAAGAGGGAGTGCTGCTACGAGCGGCTCATAATGCTATTGCTAAATCTCGGCAGGATTTCCTAACTAAGTGTTTAGTAATGAATTTTTCAATACTATAAGGTGCTACAACTTGAATTAAAGGCCCGCAATAGGGCCGCGGCAGCATTGTCGCTGGGGCGAGCGGCCATTACGTTGCTGGCTCCATGCACGCAGCCCATCATCGATCCCCCGCCCAAGCAGCCCGCTTTGCAGCAACAACTTGCGCGCGCGCGTCTTGCTTCAAGTCCACGCCGACGAGGGCATCATGCAACTGACGGTCGTCGGCTCGGGCGACGCCTTCGGTTCCGGGGGACGCCTGCAGAGCTGCTACCACGTCGCCGCTGCGGGAGAAGAGTTCCTCATCGACTGCGGCGCCACGGCCGTCATCGGCATGCAGAGGCTCGGCCTCGACCCGGATCGGGTGTCGACGATCTTCATCTCGCACCTGCACGGCGATCACTTCGCCGGGCTCGTCTGGTGGCTTTTGCACGCGCACTATGTGACCGGGCGCACCGCCCCGCTCACGGTGGTTGGGCCGGCCGGGATCGCGCAGCGCTTCGCTGCCGCCGCCGAAGCACTTTTTCCGCAATCGACCGAGATCGAGCGGCGCTTCACGCTGACCTTCCGCGAGCACGAGGCACAGGTGCGGTGCACGATCGGCGGCGTACGCGTCACGCCCTTCGAGGTGCTGCATCCCTCCGGGGCGACGCCCTTTGCCTTGCGCCTCGAGTGCGACGGCAAGGTGCTGAGCTTCTCCGGCGACACGAGGTGGGTCGACAACCTCGTGCCTGCCGCCAGCGGCGCCGACCTCTTCATCGTCGAAAGCTTCGGCTTCGACGAGCCTGTCGGCTATCACATGAGCTGGCGTGACATCGAGCGCAACCTCGACCGCCTCGCGGCGCGGCGCATCCTCCTGACGCACATGGGCGGCAAGATGCTGGCCAACCGTCACGAGGTGCGTGATCCGCGCGTCCTGCTGGCCGATGACGGATTGCGCATCGACTTGTGATGGCGGTAACCCTGTATGCGCAATTGCCCTCTGTCATAGAACACGATTGCACGAAATGCGCTTGACGTAGATCGAGTTCGCGCGCCTACTCCCATTCAAGCGAATTTTGGGAACGCATTTTCAGCGGGTCGCCGATGCTCGACGACATGGACGTTAAGATTCTGCGCATCCTCCAGGAGGACTGCACACGCCCGGTGGCGGACATCGGCAAGGAAGTCGGCCTGTCCACGACGCCCTGCTGGCGGCGCATTCAGAAGCTGGAGGAGGCCGGCGTCATTCTGCGCCGCGTTGCCGTGCTCGACCCGCACAAGGTCAATGCCGGCGTCACCGTCATCGTGTCGATCAAAACCGATCAGCACAGCCTCGATTGGCTCGAGCGCTTCCACAAGGCCGTCGCCGACTTTCCCGAGGTGGTTGAGTTCTACCGCATGTCGGGAGACGTGGACTATCTGTTGCGGGTGGTCGTCCCCGACATCGAATCCTATGACGCCTTCTACAAGCGTCTGATCTCGCGCATCGAGATTGCCAAGGTGTCCTCTGCCTTTGCCATGGAGCAGATCAAGTACACGACGGCGCTGCCCCTGCAGTTCGCCCGCAGCAGCGATGCCGAGGCGCAGGCGGCAGATGCAGACGAGAGACGTCGCAAACGCTAGTGTGCTGAACCAGAAGTTCGGCGCATCAAGTGCGGGGCGGTGCATTGTGGCGGCAGAAGCGCTCGATGGAGGCCAGGATATCGTCGGCTGATTTGGTCCAGCGAAAGGGCTTTGGCT